>Ga0256404_1005965_pt1 | contig 20749 bp, 17 predicted proteins | sample RumenRJG_01DNA_FD_185990 | JGI IMG/M metagenome (GOLD analysis project Ga0256404, IMG submission 185990) | Bovine rumen microbial communities from Lethbridge, Alberta, Canada - RJG_01 | ecosystem: Host-associated > Mammals > Digestive system > Stomach > Rumen | place: Canada: Alberta | collected...
GGGGGTCCAATCTCCCACTGAGATAACGCTCCGCGGGGATGCGCAGGCGCGCGGAAATGTAATTGTTGCCTGGCGGCAACCCGCGCGCCGCGCCAAGTCCCGCAGAGCGGGACTTGAACTCAGCGGAGAAAGGCGGCGGCCGCCTGACAGCAGCCCGCGCGCCGATCGCCCGTCCCGCGGATCGTGACGTGCTCAGGTCTTACCCAGCTGGTCAGAAAGGGCCGCGAACTGGGCCAGGGTCAGGGCCTCGCCCCGCACCGCCTCGGGCAGGGAGAGCGCCCTAAGCGCCTCCGCCACCGTCTCCCGGGTCACGCCGTCGATTCCGGCGCTGCCCGCCGCGTTGGTCAGCATCTTCCGCCGCTGCTGGAAGGCCGCCCGCACCAGCCGGAACAGGAGGGCCGGGTTCTCACAGGTCACCGGCGGCTTCTCCCATTTCTCCAGGTGGATCACGCAGGAGCCCACCGCCGGCCGCGGGATAAAGCAGTTCGGCGGAACGTGGGCCTTGATCTCCGCCGAGGCGTAGTACTGCACCGCCAGGGACAGGGAGCCGTAGCTCTTGGTCCCGGGGCCCGCCTGCATGCGCTCCGCCACCTCCTCCTGCACCATGACCGTGATGCTCTGCACCGGGACCTCCTCCTTCAGGAGCTCCATGATGATGGGGGTGGTGATGTAGTAGGGAAGGTTCGCCACCACCTTGAAGGGGCGGCCCCCGTTAAACTCCTCCGCGATTTTCACCAGGTCCGTCTTCAGGATATCCCCGTGGATCACCTGGACGTTCTGGTATGCGGACAGGGTCTCCCCGAGAATGGGGATCAGCTTGTCGTCGATCTCCACCGCGGCCACCTGCCGGGCCCTCTCGCAGAGGTACTGGGTCAGGGTCCCGATCCCGGGCCCGATTTCCAGCACAAAGTCCTCCGGCCCCACTCCGGCGGCCTCCGGGATCTTGTCCAGCACGTGGGGGTCGATCAGGAAGTTCTGGCCGTATTTTTTCCGGAACCGGAAGTCGTATTTCCTGATGATTTCAATGGTGTTCTGCGCTTTACCGAGCTCCGGCACTGGCGCCTCCTCTCAGCTTCGGGAAGCAGCGGCAGGCGTTTTCCTCTGTCACCGCCTCCACCTCCTCGGGGGAAACCCCCTTCAGCTCCGCGATGGCCCGGACCACCAGGGGCAGGTACCGGGAAGAATTCCTCTCCCCCCTGTGGGGGACGGGAGCGAGATACGGGCTGTCGGTCTCCAGGAGGATGGAGGTCAGCGGCACAGCCTGCACCACTTCCTTCATCTTCCGCCCGTTTTTAAAGGTCACAACGCCGCCGACGCCGATGTAGAAGCCCTTTTTCACGTACCGGAGGGCCATGTCCGGACCGGCGGAGAAGCAGTGGATCACGCCTCCCGCCTCCTCGGCCTTCTCCTCCTCCAAAACGTCAAAGGTGTCCTGCACCGCGTCCCTGGAGTGGACGATGATGGGAAGCCCCACCTGCTTCGCCAGGGCGATCTGCTTCCGGAACCAGAGCTTCTGGGTCTCCCGGTCCGGCTCCTCGTAGTGGTATTCCAGGCCGATCTCCCCGATGGCCGCCACCCTCGGGTTCACAGACAGGCTGGCAAAGCGCTCCAGCACCTGGTCCGAGACCGGCGTGCCCTGCTCCGGGAATATTTCATTGGGATGAACGCCGAGGGCGCACCACACATTGGGGAAGCGCTCCGCCAGGGCGAGGCCCCTTAAGGCCCCGTCCACCGAGGCGCCGGCATTCAGGACTTTTCCGATGCCCTCCGCCGGGAGGTTCTGAAGCAGCAGCTCCCGGTCCTGGTCAAAGGACTCGTCGTCGTAGTGGGCGTGGGTGTCGATGATCATGGAGCTCAGCCCACCTCGGAGCCGGCCGCCATTTCCGACATGGTGGTGAGCAGGGACAGATTACCCTGTTCGTCAGCCGCGCTAAGCAGCATGCCCTGGGACTCCATGCCCGCCAGGACAGCGGGCTTCAGGTTCACGATGGCGATGACGTCCTTCCCCACCAGCTTCTCCGGCTCCGGGTACCACTTCTTGATGCCGGAGAGGATCTGGATCTCCTTCGCCCCGCACTGCAGCTTGAAGCAGAGCAGCTTCTTGGACTTCTTCACCGGCTCGCAGGCGAGCACCCGGCAGACCCGGAACTCGCACTTGTCAAAGGCGTCGTACTCCACCAGCGGCTTCACCGGAACCTCCGGAAGCGCCGGCGCCTCCGCCTCGTCCTTCTTCTCCCCGGCGGCCTTCTCGGCAGCGCTCTCCGCCGCTGCCGCCTCAGCGGCCGCGGCCTCGGCCGCCAGCTTCTTCTCCACTTCCTTCGGGTCCAGGCGGGCGAAGAGGATCTCCGCCTTCTCCATCACCTTCTGCCCGGAGGGATAGAGGCCGAAGCTCTGCATCTCCTCCAGCTCCCGCTTCTCGGCGCAGAACTCCTTCAGGATCTTTTCCGCGGTCTCCGGCATGAAGCTCTCCAGCAGGGAGGCGCCGATGACGATGGACTCCGTCAGGTTGTAGAGCACCAGGTCCAGGCGGTCCTTCTTCTCCGGATCCTTCGCCAGGACCCAGGGGGCAGTCTCGTCGATGTACTTGTTGCAGCGCTTGAAGAGGTTCCAGAGCTCCGTGATGGCGTCCGCCACCCGGAGCACGTCCATCTTCTCCCGGATCTTTTTGACGGCGGCGAGCACCGTCTCCTGGAGATCCTGATCCAGGGCTGCATCCTCCGCGGAGAGGGCAATCTCCGGCTTCGAAACCACGCCGCCGAAGTACTTGTTGGACATGGCGATGGTGCGGCTCACCAGGTTCCCCAGGACGTTCGCCAGGTCGGAGTTGTAGCGCTCCACCATCAGGTCCCAGCTGATGACGCCGTCGTTTTCAAAGGGCATCTCGTGGAGGCAGAAGTACCGCACCGGGTCCACGCCGAAGAAGTCCGCCAGGTCGTCCGCGTAGAGCACGTTGCCCTTGGACTTGGACATCTTTCCGCCGGACTGCAGGAGCCACGGATGGCCGAAGACCTGCTTCGGGAGCGGCTCGCCGAGGGCCATGAGGAAGATGGGCCAGTAGATGGTATGGAAGCGGATGATGTCCTTTCCGATGAGGTGCAGGTCCGCAGGCCAGTACTTCCTGTAGAGGTCCCCGTGGTTCCCGTCCGCATCGTAGCCCAGACCGGTGGCGTAGTTGGAAAGGGCGTCCAGCCATACGTAGACCACGTGCTTCGGGTCAAAGGTGACCGGGATGCCCCACTTGAAGCTGGTGCGGGACACGCAGAGGTCCTGGAGGCCCGGCTTCAGGAAGTTGTTCATCATCTCGTTCTTCCGGGACACCGGCTGGATAAACTCCGGGTGCTCCTCAATGTGCTGGATCAGCCGGTCCGCATATTTGCTCATACGGAAGAAATAGGCCTCCTCCTTGGCGGGCTTCACTTCCCTGCCGCAGTCGGGGCACTTGCCGTCCACCAGCTGGGAGGCCGTCCAGAAGCTCTCGCAGGGCGTGCAGTACAGTCCCTCATACTCGCTCTTGTAGATATCTCCCTGGTCGTAGAGCTTTTTGAAGATCTTCTGGACCTGCTCCTCGTGGTCCGGATCCGTGGTCCGGATAAAGCGGTCGTAGGAGGTGTTCATCCGGTCCCAGATCCGCTTGATCTCCGCTGCCACCTGGTCCACAAACGCCTTCGGCGTGAGTCCTGCGGCCGCTGCCTTCTCCTCGATCTTCTGGCCGTGCTCGTCGGTTCCGGTCTGGAAGCGCACGTCAAAGCCCTCCGCCCGCTTGAACCGGGCGATGGCGTCCGCGAGAATGATCTCATAGGTGTTGCCGATGTGCGGCTTCCCCGAGGTGTATGCAATGGCTGTAGTAATGTAATACGGCTTCTTCTGGCACTCCTTGCACATGCTGTCTCTCCCTCTGTATCTGTACAGTTGCAGTTTTTCCGCGCTGTTTCGGTCGGTTCTGGTTTGTTCCGGTCGGTTCTGGTTTGTACCGATCTGTTCTGGTTTGTTCCAGTTTGTTCCAGTCTGTTCCGGTCTCCGGCTCTATGCCTCTCCGCTTCCCTTCAGCAGCGCGCTGTAAACGTCTCTCCGGCTGAGTCCCCGGTCCTTCGCGGCGAGGCGCATGGCCTCCTTCCGGTCGGACCCCTGGGCCTCATACCAGGCCACGTGTTCCTCGATGCTCATTTCCTCCCAGGACGCCTGCTCCTCCTTCCGGGCCTGCTCCCTGGATTTTCCCTCGATCACCAGGACGTATTCCCCGCGGATTTTCTCCGCGCCCTCGCTGGTGCCGTAATAGGCCGCCGCCTCGCCCAGCGTCATGCGGACCACTTCCTCGTGCTTCTTGGTCAGCTCCCGCACCAGGCTGATCCTGCGGCCCTCTCCCAGGACCCCGCAGAGCTCCGCGAGGGTCTTCTGCAGCCGGTGGGGCGCCTCGTAGAGCACGATGGTCCGGGTCTCCCCGGAGAGCTCCTTCAGCACCTCCTGCCGCTCCCGCTTTTCCGCGGGAAGGAAGGCCTCAAAGCAGAAGCGCCTGGTCGGCAGCGCCGACAGGGCCAGGGCGCTCACGCAGGCACAGGCGCCGGGGATGATGGTGACCTCCGCCCCCATCTCTGCCGCGATCCGCACCAGGTCCTCCCCCGGGTCTGAGATGGCCGGCATGCCGGCGTCTGTCACCACCGCGATCCGCTTACCGGCCAGGACCTGGGAGACCAGCTCCCGGGCCTTGTCGATGCGGTTGTACTCGTGGTAGCTGGTCATGGGCTTCCGGATCCCGAAGTGGGTCAGGAGGTGCACCGTGTTCCGGGTGTCCTCGGCCGCGATCAGGTCCGCTTCGCCGAGGACCTCCAGCGCCCTGGCGCTGATATCCTTCAGATTTCCGATGGGAGTCGCCACCAGGAACAGCTTACCCGTTTCCATTCTGGCTTCCCTCGGGGGCTCCCGCTCCCTCTGTCACGGGAGCGGCCGTCTGGCCGGGCGCCTGGCCCGCAGCCTGGCCGCCTCTCTGGCGCCTTCTCCTGCGGCCTCCGCCCTCTTCGCTCCTCTCCGGGCGCGGGCCTCTCTCACCCCGCTCGGGTCTTTCGCTTCGCTCAGGCTTTTCGGTCCGCTCGGGCCTCTCGCCGCGCTCGGGCCTCTCGCCCCGCTCGGGTCTTTCGCCCCGGCCGGCGCGGTCACCCTTCTGGGGCCGCTCGCCCTTTTCCGGGCGCTCACCCTTTCCGGCCCTGCCCCGGTCGTTTCTGGCTCCGCGGCCGCTTCTCTCCCCGCGCTCAGCCTTATCGCCCCGCTCGGGTCTCTCGGCCCGCTCGGGCCTCTCGCCGCGCTCGGGCTTTTCGGTCCGCTCGGGTCTTTCCCCATGCTCCCGGACCGGCTCGGCATCCCGTTTCCTGCGGGCCTTTCTGCCGTTCTCCGGGGCGCCGGTCTCTCCCCGGGCCTCCCGCTCCCTGGCCTCCTGGAGCTGTGCCTCCCGGCGCGCCATGGCGTCCTTTTTCAGCTGGCTGGGCTGGCCCTTCTTCCTGTGGGAGATGAAGACCGTCTCAGAGGCGGGAACCTCCCGCATCTCTCTCTCGTCGTCGTCCAGAAGCACCAGGACACGGACCGTCTGCTTCAGGACGTTCACCTCCGTGATCTCGCCCTTGTACCCGTCTGCCAGGGATACCATGTCTCCCTTTTTCGGGAGCTGGCTGTTCAGGTAAGCGTAGGTGTCGGCCTCGTTCTTCAGGCAGCAGAGAAGCCTGCCGCAGACGCCGCTGATCTTCTGGGGGTTCAGGGACAGGTTCTGCTCCTTCGCCATCTTGATGGAAACCGGCACGAAGTCCGGAAGCCAGGTGTGGCAGCAGAGCGGCCGTCCGCAGGACCCCATGCCGCCCACAATCTTGGTCTCGTCCCTGACGCCCACCTGCCGCAGCTCAATGCGGATGCGGAAGATGGCCGCCAGATCCTTCACCAGGTCCCGGAAGTCCACTCTGCCGTCCGCAGTGAAGAAAAACAGCAGCTTGCTGTCGTCGAAGGTGTACTCCGCCGCGATGACCTTCATGTCCAGGCGGCGCTCCTCCACCTTTTTCCTGCAGAGCAAGAGCGCCTCCCGCTCTCTCTCCTTGTTCGCCCGGACCTTTTCCTCGTCCTGGCTCTCAGCCCTGCGGAGCACCGGCCGGTAGGGCTCTGCCGGCTCCTGGTTGATCTCGTAGTTTCCAAGGATCACGGTGCCGTATTCCACGCCCTTGGAGGTCTCCACAATCACATGATCACCCCTGCGGAGCGTCAGCTCTCCCGGGGTAAAGGTATAGATTTTTCCGATTTCACGAAACCGGACGCCGACGACTGTCGCCATGCCAAATGTTCCTTTCCAAACTCTTTTCTTACTGTACGTACACTGCATGCCCAGGCCGCCCGGGTTTTCCGAAGTAAAGGCCTGTGCTCAGACCGCACGGATTTCCCGCAGCAGAAGCTCCGTCAGGAGCTCCGGGTTTCCGTTTGCCCGCAGCCGGTCCTCCGTCTGTTCCAGCATTTCCAGGATGTGTCCCGCCTGTCCGGGACTCACTGAGGCCGCCGCCGTTCTCATGGCGCTCCGGTCCCCGGAAAAATAAAGCTGCTCCGTCTCCCCGCAGCGGATCATCAAAAGATCCCGGAAATACATCCGGGCGATGTCCGGGAACTCCTTCAGTCCCGGATCTGCCTTTAGGAGCTCCTCCGCCAGGGCGCCCACCGTCTCCGGCCCGCTGCCCGGAAGCCGCTTCAGGACGGACACGCAGGTGCCGATCCGCTGCCGGAACTCCTCCGATTCCGCCATATCCAGCGCCCTTCCCGGGTTTCCGCCGGAAAAGGCCGCTGCCATGGCGGCCTCTGTGGCAGGAATCTGTTTCTTTTCCCTGAGCCAGGAGATGATCACACCTTCCGGCACCGGACGGAGCCGGAGCTTGACCGTGCGGCTCAGGATGGTCTCCAGGAGGGCCTCCTCCCGCCCGGTCAGCAGGAGAATCACCGCGTAGTCCGGCGGCTCCTCGATGGTTTTCAGGGCGGCGTTCTGGGCCTGTGGCGTCATGAGCTCCGCGTCCGGGAGAATGAAGATCCTCCTTCTTCCGGAGTAGGGGCGGATCATCGCCTCCTCGCAGAGTCCCCGCCGAACCTCCTCAACGCCGATGGTACCGGGCTTTTCGTGCCGGATCCAGACCAGGTCCGGATGGGTGTCTGCCTCCACCTGGATACAGGCGTGGCAGCGCCCGCAGGGCGCCTGGCCCCGGTTTTCGCAAAGCAGCCGTCTGGCAAAGGCCTTCGCCAGGGCCCGCTTTCCCAGTCCCTGTTCCCCGCTCAGCAGATAGGCATGAGAAACACGGTCAGATTCCGCTGCCGAGGCGAGGTACTGCCTGACGGGATCCTGGCCGAGGATGTCCTGAAAATCAAGCATAGTTTACCACATCGGCCGCGATTTCTTCAAGGCAGCGCTCCAGATCCATGTTCCAGTAGCGCTTCGTGATTCCGGCCGCCTTGAGCTTCTCCTCGGAAAAATCCTGCTCGTCCGCCAGGTATCGCCTGCAGACCTCGGACATGTTGGGCTTCTCCTGGTCGTCTTCCCTGTGGATGGCCCTGCGGAGCCGCTCTCTGTCCGTGGCCTCGAGATAGATGGGGATGACGTGGTCCGCGCCGTAATAGTTCTTCAGCTTCTCGAAGGACTCCAGGGTCCCGATGGCCACCGCGCTCACCTCTCCCTCCGGGGAGAAGCTGCCGTCGTCCACCGTGGCGTAGGTCCAGGGGCCGTGAAGGGTCTGGTAGACCCGCTTCTCGATCACCTTTCCTTCCTTCTCAAATGCGCTGATCTGCGCCTCGTCCGTGAAGTGGTATTCCCTGCCCTGCTGCTCCCCGAGCCGGAGGGGCCTGGTGGTGTAGGTGATCAGCGGCTTCAGCGAGGGAATCCTCTTCTGGAGCTCCTGGTAGACGTGGTCCTTTCCCGCAGCGCTCTTTCCCATTACGTACCACAAATTCGCCATCTTTTTTCTCCCATCTTTTCAGTTGATGTACTGACTTGCCATCGGGCTCCTGCTGGGCCGTTTTACGGCTGTTTTCAGGGAATCTGTTTCAAGTCCCGCGGCGTGTGATCTCAGCGGAATCTTCTCACATTGAGATAAAAACATTCAGATCAGGACATTCAATCGTGCTCGGCTTGCCGAGCGCGCGCGGTCAGGACAGCGCGCTTGCGCGCTTTCCATCTCGTGTGCGGTGCGCGGGGCGCTTGCGCCCGCGGTGCGCGCGCGTTCCTCTGTCCTGACCTGCGATCCGCCGGAGGCTCAACTCAGTGGGGGACTCCCCCACTGAGTTGAGTTGTAATCCCGGTACCACTCCGCGAATTTCCGGAGCCCCTCCCGGATTCCCACCGAGGGGCGGAAGCCGTAGTCCCGCTCCAGGGCGGTGGTGTCGGCGAAGGTGAGGGGCACGTCGCCGGGCTGCATGGGAGCAAGCTCCCGGTGGGCGGCAAAGTCGTAGTCGGCGGGAAGAACCCCGGCCCGGACCAGCTCCTCCTGCAGGATCGTCACGAAGTCCAGGAGGTTCTCCGGCCTGCCGCCGCCGATGTTGTAGACCGCGAAGGGCGGGACGGGCAGGCCGTCCTCCCCGGTGCGCTGCTCCGGCGCGCCCTGCATGACCCTGAGAACGCCGGTCACGATGTCATCAATGTAGGTGAAGTCCCGCTTCATGTCGCCGTGGTTGAAGAGCCGGATGATGCCGCCGCTTGCCAGGCGCTCCGCCGCGATGTAGTAGAACATGTCCGGCCGGCCGGCGGGACCGTAAACCGTGAAGAAGCGGAGGCCGGTGGTTGGGATGCTGTAGAGCTTTGCGTAGCTGTGCGCGAGGAGCTCACCGGACTTCTTGGTGGCGGCATAGAGGCTCACGGGGCTGTCGGTCGGGTCCTCTGTGGAAAAGGGAATCTTTTTGTTCCCACCGTAGACAGAGGAAGAGGAGGCAAAGACCAGGTGCTCCACCGGATGGCCCTGCTCCGCGGCATGGCGGCAGGCTTCCAGGACGTTGAAAAAACCCACCAGGTTGGACCCGATGTAGGCCTCCGGGTGGTCGATGGAGCAGCGCACGCCGGCCTGGGCCGCGAGATGGACCACGACGTCCGGGTGCCAGACCGAGAAGAGCTCCTCGAGCTTTGCCTGGTCCGTCAGGTCTCCCCGTACAAAGACGTGGCGAGGGCCGGAGCCGCCGGACAGGCCCGAACCAGAGCCGCCGGACAGGCCCGAACCAGAGCCGCCGGACAGACCCGAACTGGAGTCGCCGCCCGGATCCGGCCCGGCGGCGCTGGCCGCGGCCAGCGCCTCGATATGCCGGAGCCGGTACTCCTTCAGCGCCGGGTCGTAGTAGTCGTTCATGCTGTCAAAGCTCACCACGGTGCCGGAGTGGAGCTCCCTCAGGAGACGCGTCACCAGGGCCGCGCCGATAAAGCCGGGAGACCCGGTGACCAGGATGGTTTTTCTGTCCAGTCGGACGGGCTGCTTTCTGCTTTCTTCCATGTCTGAATCCTGTCTGAATCCTGCTTGAAACCTGTCATGGTACTGTTTTGCCGGCCTCAGTCCCTGTGGAACAGGTCTCTCGTGTAGACCTTTTCTTTCACGTCGTCCAGGGAGGGGTCGTAGCGGTTCGCGATGATGCAGCCGCAGATCTTCTTGAATTTCGCGAGGTCATTGATCACCAGGCTTCCGAAGAAGGTGGAGCCGTCCTGCAGCGCGGGCTCGTAGATCACCACCGAGGCGCCCTTGGCCTTGATCCGCTTCATGACGCCCTGGACCGAGGAGTGGCGGAAGTTGTCGGAGTTGGCCTTCATCGTCAGGCGGTACACCCCCACCACGACGGAGCGCTGCGCCTGCTCCCGCTCCGCTGAGAAGTCCTCGGAATTCCCGTAGGTCCCGGCGATTTCCAGGACCCGGTCCGCGATGAAGTCCTTGCGGGTGCGGTTCGACTCCACGATCGCCTGGATAATGGTGCCCGGCACGTCCTGGTAATTCGCCAGAAGCTGTCTGGTATCCTTCGGCAGGCAGTAGCCGCCGTAACCGAAGGAAGGGTTGTTGTAGTAGTCGCCCACCCGGGGATCGAGGCAGACGCCGCGGATCACGGGCTCCGTTTCCAGCCCCTTCACCTCGGCGTAGGTGTCGAGCTCGTTGAAGAAGGACACCCGCAGGGCGAGATAGGTGTTGACGAAGAGCTTGACCGCCTCCGCTTCGGTAAATCCCATGAAAAGCGTCTCGATGGGGCGCTTCAGGGCGCCCTGGGTGAGAAGGGCGGCAAAGCGGCGGGCGTGCTTCTCGGTGCCGGCGTCGCAGCCCACGATGATGCGGCTTGGATAGAGGCTGTCATAGAGGGCCTTAGACTCCCGCAGGAATTCCGGGCTGAAGAGCAGCCTGTCCATGGAGAGCCGCTCCCGGACCGAGGCGGTATAGCCCACCGGAACCGTGGACTTGATCACGACGACCGGCTTTTCCTTTCTGCCGAGGGAGATTTCCCGGACCTCTTCCAGGATCTGCTCCACCGCGGAGCAGTCGAAGTAGTTCTGCCTCGGGTCGTAGTTGGTCGGCGCGGCGATGACAATGAAATCCGCCTCCCGGTAGGCGGCGGCGCCGTCGGTGGTGGCGCGGAGACGGAGCTCCCGCTTCCCGGCCTTTGCCTCATCGAAAAAGCGCTCGATCCAGTCGTCCTGGATGGGAGACTCCAGGCGGTTCAGCTTCTCCACCTTTTCCGGGAGGATGTCAACGGCGATGACGTCGTTGTGCTGTGCCAGGAGCACAGCGAGGGAGAGGCCCACGTAGCCCGCCCCCGCCACGGCGATGTTCGCGGAGACCGGAGGCGGGAGAGGCAGGCTGCCTGAAGGTGCGGTGTCGCAGGCAGCGTCCTGGATACCCGCATTGCCGGCATCGTCCGCGAGGACATCGCCCACAGAGAATCCGAGCACCTCCGAGAGAGCGAGAAGCTGGTCCACGTTTGGCTGATAGTGTCCGCGTTCCAGGCGGCTTAAGAGGGAGCGGTTTATGCCGGTCCGGGCGGAGAGCGCTTCCTGGGAGAGCTTCAGGGCTTTCCGGCGGGAAGTCACAAGCCGGGCGAGAAGGGGGAGGGACAGCTTTTTCATTTGGATGGAATCCCTTTCTGAAGAGGCTTAAGTGTGATTTCAGGCGGCCTGGCGCCAGAGAAGGCACGGAGCGGGCACATGGCCGGAACTGTTTTTATCAGAAACAGAACCACTTTAATTGTACCCCTGATGTGGGGTACGGTCAACGAAACTGTTGCTGATAAAAACAAAAATTGAGGGATAGGCGTTCAACCGCTTAGATCAGCTCCCGCCTATACGTATACGCTGCAGAAGCGCAGGCAGGGGGATTTGGGGGATGATCGTCTCCAGACAGGTACCGCACGGTCGGCACGGTCGGTCCCGGAAGTCGGGCTCGGATCGGAAGGAAATGATTCTGAAGGCTGACAAAAATTATTTGTGAGAAACCCTAATTTTTACCGTTTGATTTTGAACTGACTGGCGTGTAAACTCTGAATCAGAAAGAAACAAGATACGATTCCAAAACAGATATTTGAAACATCACACGTACAGGAGGAACTCAAATGTCAGTCGGAAAGAGAATTTACCTGAAGAGAAGAATGCCCGATCCGGAGCTGGTGGAAGCCTTCAAGAAGATCCCCGCCTCCAACACCGCCGACGTCATGGGCAGAAGCTGCGCCATGAACCCCAGAATCCACCTGGTTTCCAGCCCCAAGGCCCAGATGATGTGCGGACCGGCCTTCACCGTGAAGTGCCGCGCCGGCGACAACCTGGCCCTGCACGCAGCCCTGAACTTCTGCCACGAGGGCGACGTCCTGGTCGTCTCCAACGAGGAAGACACCACCAGATCCCTGATGGGCGAGGTCATGATGGCCTTCCTGTACCTGCAGAAGAAGGTTGCCGGCATCATCCTCGACGGACCCATCCGGGACATCGATGAGATCGGCAAGTGGGATTTCCCGGTCTACGCCACCGGCACCACTCCCGGCGGCCCCTACAAGGAGGGTCCGGGCGAGGTCAACGTCCCGATTTCCTGCGGCGGTATCAGCGTGAACCCCGGCGACATCATCCTGGCTGACCCGGACGGCATCATTGTCATTCCGAGAAACGACGCTGCCGGTATCCTTGTTGAGGCCCAGAAGTTCCAGGCCGCCGACGAGGGCAAGCTCCAGAAGACCAAGGAAGGCACCATCAACCGCAGCTGGGTTGACAAGGCGCTGGAGGAGAAGGGCTTCGAGATCATCGACGACGTGTACCACGGATGATTGCCCGCAGTCCCGGAATGCGCAGGCATTCTGAGACCTGGGAGCTGAGCGGCTGAGAATCCAGACTGCGCATCAGCTGTGACGCGCAGAAAAAAGAGACGCCGGACCGCGGGAGTGTTCCCGTGGCGGCGTCTTTTCTTTTCTGCGGTTCGAATCCTGTACCTCAGAATCTGGCGGTCCGCTGGATCCGGTGGGCCTTCAGGTCCGTGAAGTAGCGGAAGATGAGCTCCCGGAAGCGAAGATCGTAGCGCGTCATGTAGCGCTTCGGGTTCCGGATGAACTGGATCCGCTGGCAGAGGGGCTTCCCGTTGAAGACCAGCGGGAAGATGTTCATGTCGTCCAGGATTTCATCCTCCCGGTTGGAGAGGCCCATCTGGGTCCCGAAGAAGGCCGCCAGGCCCTTTAAGCCGATGGTGGTGACGATCTGGGTGTGGTAGGCGGTGAAGCGGACCTTCGGCGTGAGCCCCGCCGCCTGGAAGCACTGCCGCACCTGGTAGCCCAGGCGGTTCTCGAAGGAGCAGTAGGGCAGGCCCGAGAAGTCCCGGATGTCGGCGCCGTTGATGGCCCGGGCCTTCAGCGCGTCGGTCCGGTCGCCGCAGACCTGCCGGAGCAGGCGCTCCGAGACGCAGAGGAAAATGGGGTCGTCCATCAGGAACTCGTTGATCAGGGCGGACTCCTCCGTGCCCTCCGCCGTGACGGCGAAATCCAGCTCCTCGGAGAGCACCCGGGGCTCCAGGTCGTTGGAGACATAGTCCAGAAGACGCAGCTCCACCTCGGGAAACTCGGCGGAGAACTCCGGGAGAATGGCGGGGAGGCAGGCGTTCATCCGGAGGGCGCTGGCGCCGAAGCGGATAAGGCCCCGGTCCTGCTCCGTGATCTCTGCCAGAATGTTCTCCAGGTTTTCCTGGCTCCGCAGCAGGTCATCCGCGAAGCGGAGCACCTGCTCGCCGGCGTAGGTGAGAGAGAGGGAGGGCTTCCGCAGGAACAGCTGGCAGCCCAGCTGCTGCTCGAGACGCTGGATGTGGTTGGACAGAGTCTGCTGGGAGATGAAGAGCCGCTCCGCGGTGCGGGTCATGTGGAGCTCCCGGGCCAGCTCCCGGAAGTAGAAGAGGCTTGTGGTGTCCATGGAAGAATTCTCCGTTTGCCATTTCCGGCTTTCTATTGTAGGATAATAGTAAACAGTAACACGTTACAATTTAAAAGTATGATTCTGAAATATTCCGCTCTAATCTCAAGAGGTGCCATATGATAAAGAACCATGCTGTGATTGAGGGCCAGTCTGAGCTCGCTTCCAGAATAACCCTGTACCGCGAAAAGTTCAATGCAACCCAGAACCGGATCGCGGATTTTATCCTTCGGGATGAAAAGGCCGTCATCCAGATGAGCATCTACGAGATGGCGGAGAAGATCGGGACCAGTGTGGCCACGGTGACCCGGTTCTGCCAGCAGATCGGATACGACGGCCTGTCCGACATGAAGTTCCACATGCAGCAGCAGGCCGTGACCCTGAGCCAGGATATCGGCCTCGCGCGGAACGACAGCATCAACGTCATCAAGCAGAAGGTGCTGCAGTTCAGCGAGAACACCCTGCACTCCTGTCTTATGAACCTGGACAACAACACGCTGGAGAAAGCGGTGGACGCGCTGGACCGCGCCGGAACCATCTTCCTCTGCGCCAGCGGCAGCGCCAGCGGGATCGTGCAGACCGCCCTGGGGCTCTTTCTCTCCATGGGCTTTCGCGCCTCTGCGGCGCAGGAAGTGCTGATCCAGATGCGGCAGGCCGTGTTCCTGAAGAAGGGGGACGTCCTTATCGCCATCAGCTACGACGGACAGGCAAAAAGCACCGGAGACGCCATGATGCTGGCGAAGCGGTGCGGGGCCTCCGTGATTCTCATCACGGCGAAAAAGGAGTCCCTTCTCGCACAGTACGCCGACTATATCCTGATGACACCGCCCCGGACCGGCGGAAACGCCATGAATATCACGGCGACCACCATCTGCCAGCTGAGCATCATCCAGCTGCTCATGCTGGGGGCCATGACCCGGGACGAGCAGGGCCGTCACGAGCGGAGCCGGCTCCAGCTGCACCTGAGCGACCTGAACCGCTACGACCTGAAGCAGAAGCAGATTCCCCTGGGGAAGATGCGTGCAGTGGAGGAGTGAGGCCTCCGCAGCAGAGTACCGACGAAGCTCCGCGAAGACGCGGAGCTTTTTTTCGCCCCGGAGACTCCTCCGGGGCACTTTTCTTTTGAGAAGACGCCCGAGAGGATCCGCGTCCGCCCGAGAGGATCCGCGTCCGCCTGAGAGGATCCGAGGACGCGATGTTAATAGTGCACAAAAACAGGTACAGAAAATTGTGCATGGTTACAAAAATGAAAATAATACATGAAACATGTTACACTATCGTGTAAGATACAGGTGCGGGCGAAACAAGGGACAAATAAGCGGCTAACAGATGAAACAGGAGCCGCAGACGAAATCGCCCGGAAGCTCATCAGAGTACCAAGGCAGCACTGCAACACAGCATAATGAAACCCGTCAGACTCTCATCCAAACCATATGTGCAAATTGAAAGGAGACCAATCATGAAGAAGCTTCTCTCTGCTGTCCTCGCCACTGTTATGGCAGCCTCTCTCGCCGCCTGCGGCGGAAGCGCTGCTCCGGCCACCACCGCTGCTCCGGCCGCGACCCGGGCTGCCGGCGGAGCCGAGACCCAGGCCGCTGCCGCCTCCGAGACCGACTGGCCGAAGGGCACCATCAACGTCACGGTTCCCTACAACGCCGGCGGCGACACAGACACCTACTGCCGCGCCCTGTTCGACCGCATTGCGAAGAAGACCGGCGCCACCTTCGTGGTTACCAACCTGACCGGCGGATCCGGCATGGTCGCTGCCATGGACGTCATGGGCAAGAAGCCCGACGGCAACACCATCCTCTTCAACCACACCGGCGCCTCCCTGGTCCAGGAAGCCACCGGCACCGCCGAGTTCTCCTACACCAATGACTTCGCCAACTGCGCCACTGTGGCCCTTGACCAGACCTACGCCCTGTGCGCCGTGTCTCCCACCGGCCAGTACAAGCAGTACAGCAAGGGCTTTACCGATCTGCCCGGCATGATCGAGTACGCGAAGGCCAACCCGGGCGCGCTCCGTTATTCCACCGTGTTCGGCTCCACCACCGAGTATGTCGGCAAGCGTCTTGAGACTCTGGCGGGCATCCAGTTCGACAACATCGACGTCGGAACCTCCACCGGCGACCGCCTCGCGGCTCTTCTGGGCGGCCAGGTCGAGCTCTGCGCCAACAACTACATGAACGTCGCCGATTACATCGAGGCCGGCGACCTGGTCTGCCTGGGCATCATGGCTGAGGAGAGAGTCGACGGCATTGACTTCCCGACCTTCAAGGAGCAGGGCTATGACGTCGTCAACGCGAAGAAGTACGAGGTGAAGTTCCCGAAGGGCACCGACCAGGCCATCGTGGACAAGCTCTCCGCACTGTGCAAGGAAGTCACCGAGGATCCGGAGTTCGCCGAGGTCCTGAAGAAGTACTACGCTGAGCCCTTCTACCGCGATGCCGCGACCATGAACGTCGAGGATCCCCAGGAGGTTGAGGACCTGAAGGCCAACCTGGCCCAGTAAACCAGGAAAACGACACGCTGCATGGCGCCGCCCGGCCCCTCAGGGCACGGACGGCGCCTGCTTTCATAAAAAGAATACCCGCAAAGCAAGTTCTGCACAGTAAGGGGGTTACCGAACCATGACCAATAAACAGCGCAATCTGCTGACCTCGGTCATTTTCCTGGTATTTGGCGTCTTCATGTTCATCCAGTCCCTGGGGGTGAAGCACAAGATCGCCAGCGACGTGGGCTCCGGCTATGTGCCGGCCTTCATCGCCGGGTGCCTGATCGTGGTATCTGTCGCGAAGCTCATCATCACCCTGACAAGGAAGGACGCTTCCGACAATAAAAAGGTAAAGTCCGACAGCAGCACCATTGGCGGCATCGTGACCATCGTCATCATGTTCGCTTACATGGTCTGCTTCGAGCCCGTGGGCTTTATCCTCTCCAGCGTGGTGTTCCTGTTTGCACTGATGAACTGGTTCGCCAACAATGAGAACCGCAATCCGGTGCTCTTCGCGATCATTTCCATCCTGCTGCCCGTGGCGGTGGATGCACTGTTTGTTTTTGTCATCAAGATGCCGCTTCCCAAGGGTGTCATCGGATTCTGAGAAAGGAGGAACACTGAATCATGGCGAATTCCGGCGCACAGATCGCAACCGCGTTAGCAAATACTTTAACCCCCATGTGCCTGTTCCTCATCTGGTTCGGCACCATCATCGGCATTATCTTCGGTTCCATCCCGGGACTTTCCGCCACCATGGCAGTCGTCCTCTTCCTGCCCCTGACCTTCGGCATGGAGACTACCCAGGGACTGGCGCTTCTCTGCGGCCTGTACATGGGCGGCATCTCCGGCGGACTGATCTCCGCCATCCTGCTGAAGATCCCTGGCACGCCCTCCTCCATCTCCACCGTGTTTGACGGCGGCCCCATGGCGGAGAGGGGTGAAGCCGGAAGAGCCCTGGGTGTCGGTATCCTTTACTCGGCCATCGGTTCCCTGTTGGGCATCTTCGCCCTGATGTTCGTGTCTCCGCTGCTGGCCAAGGTCTGCCTTCTGTTCAGCGCAGCCGACTACTTCGCAGTGGCTGTGTTCGCCCTGTCCATCATCGCTTCTCTGTCCGGCAAGGACATGCTGAACGGCCTGATCGCCGGCCTGATCGGCATCGCCCTCTCCATGGTGGGAATGGCCCCCATCGACGCGGTGGTCCGCTTTACTTTCGGAAACTACCAGCTGATGTCCGGCTTTGACATCACCGTGCTCCTCATCGGCGTGTTCGCCATCACGGATATCATCCTGTCCGGCTTCGACAGGGACCATCTGGCGGACAAGATGGAGAAGAAGAAATACAAGCTGAAGGGCTATGGCCTCTCCATGAAGGAATTTATTGAGCAGATCCCCAACGCCATCCTTTCCGCCATCATCGGTATCGGCATCGGCATCCTGCCCGGCATCGGCGGTTCCACGGCCGGTCTGCTGTCCTATACCGCGGTGAGAAACCGCTCCAAGTACCCGGAGAAGTTCGGAACCGGCATCATTGACGGCGTCATCGCATCCGAGTGCTCCAACAACGCGGTTATCGGCGGCTCCATGATCCCGCTGCTCTGCATGGGTATCCCCGGAAACACCGTGTCCGCCATCTTCCTGGGCGGCCTCCAGGTGCATACCATCAGCCCCGGTCCTCTGATCTTCAACAAGTCCGGCGAGTATGTGTACGGCATCTACCTCGCGCTCATCATCTCCACCATCTTCATGCTGGTGTTCGAGCGCCTCTTCCTGCCGATCTTCGTAAGGCTGCTTGATATCCCGAAGCACATCCTGCTTCCCTGCATCGTGGTCATGTGCTGCGTTGGCGGTTACTCCTCCAACAGCCGTGTCTTCGACGTGCAGTGCATCCTGCTGTTCGGTCTCCTGGGCCTTCTGTTCAAGAAGCTTAAGGTCCCGAGCACGCCTCTCATCATCGGCTTCATCGTGGGCAGCATGTTCGAGGAGAACCTGCGCCAGGCCCTTCAGGCCGGCCACGGCTCCTGGACGGTGTTCCTCACCAGGCCTATCGCCATGGCCTTCCTGATCATCACCGTGATTTCCTGCGGCATGACGGTCCGGAAGAACATGATGGACAAGAAGAAAGCCGAAGCCGCCGGACAGGATTTCGACACGGCGGAAGAGGAAGGCTGATTTCAGCGCGACAGGTTTCCCGCCCCTCGGGGCCTCGGAAACCAGACAAGTTGCGGTCGGGTCTCTCTTCAGAGACTTTGCCATATGGTTTGGAACCCCGGGGGCCGCAAGGTTTCCGGGGTTTCTGCAAGATAAGTTTAAAAAGACAGTCACGCGATTCGCGCGCGGGAGGAAACAATGCTGATTCTGAAAAACGGCCATGTGCTTGACCCGATGAACGGAGTGGACGGCGTGTTCGATGTGACCGCGGACGGGGGGAAACTCCTGGCGGTGGGAGAGAACCTGGTGGCCGGCCCCAAGGACAATGTGATCGACGCCTCCGGGTGCTACGTGGTGCCGGGCCTCATCGACCACCACGCCCACGTGCAGCCCCTGGCGAAAATCGGACTTCCCTCGGAGGCCAGCTGCTTCGCCTCCGGTGTCACTACGGTGGTGGACGCGGGCAGCGCCGGCTGCGCGAATTACATCTATCACCAGGGCATTCTGGAGCGGCTGCGCCTGAATGTCCGCGCCTACCTGAACGTCTGCACCACGGGCCTCGACAGCCTGCCGGGCTGCCTGGAGGACGTGAACCCGGCTCACTGGGACCGGGAGGGGATTCGGGAGTGCTTTCAGCGCTTCGGCGGACCGGGCGGACGTCTGGTGGGGCTGAAGCTCCGCACCAGCGCCCCCATCGTGAAGGACCTGGGATACAGGGTCCTGGAGGAGACCGTGAAGCTCGGCGAGGAGCTGGGGGTTCCGGTGATGGTGCACTGCACCAACCCGCCGGGGCCGCTGGGCGATCTCCTGAAGCTCCTCAGGAAGGGCGACACCATCACCCACATCTACATGAACATCGGCCCGAACCTCATCGGGGAGGACGGGAAGGTGATCCCGGAGGCCTGGGAGGCCCGGGAGAGGGGCGTGTTCTTTGAAGCGGCGGATGCCAGGGCCCACTTCGGGCTCCCGGTAGCGGAGAAGGCCATCGCCCAGGGCTTCCTCCCGGACTTCATCGCCACGGACACCACGAAGCTCAGCATGAACCTGCGCCCCACGGCCTTCAATATGGCCATGCAGATCTCCAAGTACACGGCGCTGGGCATCGACTTTAAGGACGCCGTCACCATGAGCACGGTGAACCCGGCCCGGCAGCTGGGACTTCTTGGCAGCGCCGGCTCCCTGACGCCGGGACACCCCGCGGACATCGCGGTGCTCCGCCCCGTGGACATGGACACGGTGCACGGGGACCGGCCCTACGGCGCCCCGGACCAGCACACCTTCGTGGGACACCGCCTGTACCAGCCGGTCCTGACGGTGAAGAGCGGGGAGATGGTCTACCGCGACATGACCTTCTGAACCGGAACAGGGCCCAGGAGGAGGCGGCCGGCGCCGCGCCGGAGCTGACAAAAAATATTTGTGAAAAGTCCAAAAAGACGCTGTTTGATATTTGTGAAGCCGGATAATAGAATGTAATCAGATACAGACAGGACACTTGAAAACGTTTCTGGTCACGATTGACGGTTTCGGCCTGCGCCGCTGAAAATCGGCGGCAGACCGGCAGAAAGACAGGAGGTATTCAAATGAGCTACAAGGTTCTGCTTCCCCAGCCCATCCTTCCGGAGGGCTACGCGTATCTTCGCGAGCACGGCTATGAGGTTGTTGACGGAAGAGGCTTCACCGAGGACGACATTGTCGCCGATATCGCCGATGCCGACGCCATGATCGTCCGCACGGCGAAGATCACCCGGAGAATCTTTGACGCGGCAAAGAATCTGAAGGTCATTGCCCGCCACGGCGCCGGCTACGACGGCGTGGACATCGAGGCTGCCAAGGACCACGGCGTGGTGGTCTGCACCGCCGGCGGCGCCAACGCGAACTCCGTGGCCGAGATCGCCATCTTCTACATGCTGTACTGTGCCAAGAAGTTCCGCGCCGTGTTTGCCCACATGACCGAGGACTACCGCTTCGCGAAGATGGGCATCAAGAAGAGCGAGATGGGCGGCAAGACCCTGGGACTCATCGGCACCGGCAACATCGGCGCCCTGGTGGCGAAGAAGGCCTACTTCGGCTTCGACATGAACATCATCGCCTACGATCCCTTCGCGAAGAACGTGCCGGAGTACATCCACCTGGTGGAGGACCGTGACGAGGTGTTCAAGCAGGCGGATTTCGTCTCCCTTCACGTGCCGGCGCTGCCCAGCACCATTCACAGCGTCAGCGATCACGAGTTTGACCTCATGAAGGAGACCGCCTACCTCATCAACACCGCCCGCGGCGCTGTCGTGGACGAGCCGGCCCTGATCCGTGCCCTGCAGGAGAAGAAGATCGCCGGCGCCGGTCTCGATACGGTGGAGAAGGAGCCCTTCGACCTGGACAACCCGCTCCTCTCCATGGAGAATGTGATCGTGGGACCGCATATCGGCGGCTCGACGGTGGAGGCCTCCACCCGCTCCTCCGTGGCCTGCGCGGAAGCCATCGACGACTTCCTGTCCGGCCGCACTCCCAAGTTCGTGGTGCCGGAGCTGAGAAGCCTCCTGCAGAAGTAAGAAGACCTGCAGCTGCAGGCGGACCTGCAGAAGAAAACATGAAGCAGAATTCAAGTCCCGCTCTGCGGGACTTGGCGCGGCGCGCGGGTTGCCGCTAGGCAACAATTACATTTCCGCGCGCCTGCGCATCCCCGCGGAGCGTTATCTCAGTGGGAGATTGGACCC
>Ga0256404_1005967_pt1 | contig 20744 bp, 15 predicted proteins | sample RumenRJG_01DNA_FD_185990 | JGI IMG/M metagenome (GOLD analysis project Ga0256404, IMG submission 185990) | Bovine rumen microbial communities from Lethbridge, Alberta, Canada - RJG_01 | ecosystem: Host-associated > Mammals > Digestive system > Stomach > Rumen | place: Canada: Alberta | collected...
GATATTTTGGTCACGAAGAGACAGGAGGAGACTTATCATATTCTCATCCGGCTCATATGCAGGTATTATCACAGGAACGATTTCTCTCATTTACTTCCTTTCCCGGACAAGACAACGCCGATGGTCTTGAATAGGATCTTGATATCGAGTAACGGCGTCCAATTTGAAATATATTGCGTATCCAGACGTACTATCTCTTCAAAATCAGTGATGTCAGACCGTCCGCTTACCTGCCACATTCCAGTAAGTCCCGGTCTGAAAGCCAGGCGTGCCTTATGGTGATATTTATATTTCTCAAACTCATTTTCTGTAGGCGGTCTCGTACCCACAAGCGACATATCTCCCTTCAGAACATTAAAGAACTGCGGAAGCTCATCGATCGAATATTTTCTCATGAAACGTCCGATGGGAATGATTCTCGGATCATCATCCATCTTGAACATCAGCCCCTGCATCTCGTTTTTGTCCATCAGCTCACTTAATCTTTTGTCGGCGTCAGGATACATGGAGCGGAATTTATAGAACTTGAATCGCCGCCCGTTTCTGCCGATTCTGATCTGGGAATAAAAGACCGGTCCCGGCGACTGGTGCTTTATGATCGGCGCAAAGATAATAAAGGCGATGCCTGTCAGTATCAGACCTACTATCGATCCGACAATATCCATAAAACGCTTGAAGAAAAGCTGTCTCGTGCTTGCTATATGCATGGAGGTGGTGAGAACCACATATTCTCCGTAACTGTCTATCTTCTTTGACGGCATCATTTGTCCGGTATGGACCAGAGCTATATGCACTGTCACGCCAAGTTCCACAAGTTCAGATGCCAGAGCCTCCGAACTTGCAATCGTATTGCCGTCAATAAGCACTTCATCCACTACGTTCTTTCGTACATAGTCAAGAAATGTATCCGCGGTAGCCACCACAGGAACTCCGTCTATGGACTCTCCGATAAGGTCCCTGTCTACAACAACTGCTCCCGTCACCTTGAAGTCAGCATATTTGTCCGTCGCTATATCATCAATGCATTTTTTTACTTTAGCGCTTTCAGTCACCACGATCATCTGCGCCTTGTCTATGTCTTTCAGCTTTCTCCATCTGATATAGCGCTTCAGATACACTCTCTCTATGTATTCCAGGATAATGGCCAGAATGAAGTACATAAAGAGTGTCTTTCTGGAATAGACAAAGGTCTGCTTCGTCGCGGCCAGAAATACCATGAGAATCCCGAATATCACACTGCAATGAATGATCGTGGATCTGAGTTCCCCGAACTTATTCCTCCTCAGGATCCCGGAATAGGAATCAGTAAAGAAGACGACGCATACATCTATAAGTATGACAATAAGCGCCACCCTTTTATATAGCGAGCTTGAATACAGCCATACTCCGTCTATATCCCAGGCATTGAATCTCCAGCTGTACGCCAAGACAAGTGCCAGCTGCTGCATTATGATATCCAGCAATGTAAAATCCAGATGTTTTATCCAGCTCTTTTTTTCAGACCTGTACATGTAGCCCTCCAAATATACAGTCTTCCCTTTTGATGCAAGGCAATATATTAACACAATGATGTGAAGATTTCATGTAGCCGGGAAATCTTTGACATTATTCTTGCATTAATATAGAGTTTTATCAGTATAAACCATTGCTTACACAGGACAAATATAATGAATACAACAATTATAGTCTGCACACACAAGCCCTATAAAATGCCGTCAGACAGCAGCTATCTGCCTCTTCAGGTTGGAGCTGCTCTTCATGATCCTATCAAGGGATATCAGGGAGACGACAGCGGGGATTCCATATCCGAAAAGAACCCGCTCTACTGCGAACTTACCGGCTTATACTGGCTCTGGCGAAACGAGACATCCGATTATCAGGGGCTTGTGCACTACCGGAGATATTTCACCGTGAAAAGCGCTTCATTCCGAAAAAAGCATCCCTGGACCGAATCTGTCCTCACATCTGATGAGCTTTCGTCCATCATAGAAGGATGCAATAAGCCATTTATTATCGTTCCGAAAAAGAGGCGGTATGTAATAGAAACTCTCTATTCGCACTACTCTCATACGCTTGACGGATCACATCTTGATTTGGCAAGAGAGATAATAAAAGATACCTGTCCTGAGTATCTTGCTTCCTTTGATACAGCCACAAAAAGGACCTGGGGATATATGTGGAACATGTTCATCACTGACAGATCTACACTGGATAAATACGCATCCTGGCTCTTTCCGATTCTCCTTGAGATGGAAGATAAAATCGACCTCACCGGACTCAGCAGCTTTGAAAAGCGGCTTTTCGGAAGGGTCAGCGAGATTCTCTTCAATGTATGGCTTTATCACGAGAAAGCCTCCGGGATCACTATCAAAGAGATAGGAGTCTTTTCTCCTGAGCCTGTTAACTGGAGATTAAAGATCCGGTCTTTTCTCGCCGCAAAACTTTTCGGGAAGAAATACGATAAATCATTTTAATTTATGCTTTTTCCCCTGCAGCCGTAAAAGCGGCAGTATGCGAGTATATTTTTTCTTTGGCAGAAAGTCACTCACTAATTGCTTGAAAATCTGCAAATGAAAAGTCATGAGTTTTCACTGCCGATTGAATCCCGGCGGCGTCTTCGTCCGGATCTTGTAATTTATATTTGAAAGAAGAATCATGGGATGCCGGAATCCTGTCAGGATTTTTCCTCCGGGTCCGGATTTCCTCCATGACGCCTTCATGGATATCATATTGCGAAGCGTCTTCATGTCTTTTTTAATCTTCTTCCTGTCAAAAGAAGTCTTCTCATCAGCTGCGAGGATCTCGGCAAATTCATAAACGGAAGCGTCCGTCTTCTCAGTATCAGCCGAGATATTTTTATCCGTAAATCTGTGAGTATAGAGTGGCTCGTCAAGGTATGTAAAACTTACTCCGGACTCCAGCATAAGGATCCAGAGAAAATAATCATCCGCTCCGTTTCTTTTTAGAAAATTCTTCTTCCATGCCTCCGGTATCATATCTCTTGGAATCAGGCACTGACCTGGCGATACTATCTGAGTTCCGACCAAAAGATAAGTATCTAGATCCCCTACAAGAGATGCCTGGTAGGCAGTCCTGCACCACATGCCTTTCCAGCCATCCTGCTCCAGAATGGCATTCGACACGATTACCGTATTCCTTTTCTCTTTCGCAACCTTCTCAAAAAGATGGACAGCGTCACTTTTTAAGATATCATCCTGATCCAGAAAAATCACATAGTCCCCATCAGCTGCTGTGAGACCTCTGACTCTGGAACCGTGTATTCCAAGATTTTTCTCATTATTTATTACCCTTATACTGACTGACTTATCACGGTAAGATGACAGATCCACTTCATATCCGGGGCTGTCGTTTACGATAATGACATCTAAATCCTCGCCTGCGTCTCTGTCAAGCGAAGAAGCATTTTCTTCTATCATCCTGACATAGTCAGTCATATATTCATTGCCTCTGAAAAAAGGCGTGATAACCGTAGTCTTCATAGATCACCGATTCTGTTTCATTCTCGCAAAAAGTCCGGGGCAGAGCCGCCTTATTTTAATGAGTAAAGAGGCATGGTTTACGGCAGCAGAAGCATTTCCCTTTACAAGAGGCTGATAGAGATACCTCCCCGCCATGCCGAAGTCGCCCAAATGAATTCTTAGCAGCCGGTAGAGTTCACTCTCTTTCATCTCGTCTTTAGTCTTTTCAATTATAGTCTTCCTGTCAGTTCCATGCTCCAGTTCCCTTCCAATCATCGATGAAAAAGATCTGAAATACCTGCCTGACGCTATCTCCAGAGCCTCTCGCCATCCCGCAGCTTTCTCATCCGGTAAACCGGAAGCATCAATATCTAAATAAGAATCATTACCGATAAGACCCATCAATTCCGCCTGAAGGGACAGGAATTTTTTGAATCTGTCTTTTTGTATCTGAAAATAATCAGGCACATATCTTTCAGTAAGTCTGCCCTGATCCGCCCTGTTTATATAATGATAGAGCGTATCAGTGAGACAGATGACACCATAGGCTGCCGAGAATGCATCGGCATTGAAGAAAAAATCCTCTGCAAAGTCGAGCGGAGGAAATTCTATTTTCTTTCCGGTCAGGAGATCTTTCTTATAAGCCTTGTTCCATGGATATCCAAATATGGTCGCCTTTTCGAGGTCTCTTATTAAAGCAGCATATTCATCTCCCGGCGATATCAGCTTTCCGGCAAATTCACAGCCGCATTCATGTTTCCTTACATAGACCGTTTTCTTATCCCGGTTTATATATTCCTCAGATACTGACCATACTATGATGTCAGGATCACTTATTGCCGCTTCAGATACTTTCTCAAAAAGATCCGGTTCTATAATATCATCCGCATCCAGAAAGACTATATATTTTCCTTTTGCCTCCCTGATGCCTAGATTTCTTGACGCTGCAGCGCCGATATTTCTATCATTCTTTATTATATGATAGAGAGGATCAGAAAGACCGCTCAGGTATTCACAGGTCTTATCTGAAGAACAGTCATCTATTATTATTACTTCGTCTGGCTTTACCGTCTGACTCTCTATGGCTTTTATGAGATCAGGCAAGGTATCGTCTGCATTGTGAGCAGGAATGATTACTGATAAGGATATCATATCACCCACCTCCCGGTAGACGGATCCAGATGGAGCCTCGTATCCTGACTATAACTGTCCTCTACGGAGAAGGCAGATGACAGGTCATGATCGATTACATCGTGATCAATAAGGAGGTATCTATAGGCTCTCTCCATAAACTTTCTGTCAGCTTCATCGTCCAGTGAGCCATTATCCATTGCCATGATTTTTTCCGATGACGATCTGTCCATGGCGTAGCGTATCATACCCTCCTGGATCTCAGAAGTTTCTATCGACATAGGAGCCTCATCCTTATATACAGATTCTCCGTCATCATTGAAGCAGAGCAGCTGGCCGTAAGGAGCCTTTAATACGCTCTCCAGATAGAGCTGGGTATCCTTTATCACCTCGGAAAAATCATCCCTGCCGCCCATATACATGGCATGTACTTCAGACCCCAGATCTAGGAGCTTTTTATTTTCCTTAAAGACCGCAAGATATGCTCCGCGGGTAGGATGACCGAGAAGCTTGGTCATGTAATACTGGATCGTACCGGAGTAGCCGATGTCTGCCATCACATCTCCATCAGATATGCCTATCCCATCGAGATAAGCAAGATAATTTTCCCTTTCCTTCCCGGCATATTCGAGGATCTCTTCCTCGAAGGGCTTTAGGTCATTTATTATATTCCGGTAGTCAGAGCCAATACCGCCATCCTCGATATGTATCTGCCTGTCTTTAAAGTTCTTTTTCATATTGCCCGGCATACCGAGTCTGGAATCAAGAATATTATGAAGCGAGCCGTCATATGCTCTTCCCAGTATCTCCTCCACATCAGCCATCGACCTTATAGCCGCTACTGACACTGCCCTTCGGGATGCCAGGAGATAAATATTTCTATCACTTGATCCGTATATGATCTCGTATATCTTTTTAAATATCCATCCCTCTCTTGCAAGGAAGAGGATCTGATCGCCTTCGATACCGTGAAGCCACTTCATATATTCATAGATCAGCGGTCCAAATATGGAGTAACCCATGTCAAACGTGCTTCTTATATGTATGGCTCCATCAGGGCATATTGAAAAAGGCGAATTAAATAAACCTCCCTGCACCATCAGCTCTTCCGAAAAAGTACCCGCACCGGCGCCTGCATCAAAACCGTTAATCCTTTTTTCAGTGCCGGGGCTCATGATCCATACAGTCTTTTCTCCTCTGTCAGAAAGAGTCTGCCAATCAGACTGCTGGTTATCACCTGTATGAGCAAATGTCCTGCCCTTATATTTCTCAAGCAGCAGATCCCACATACTGCCGTCATCCTTCCTTTTTCCTTCAGCGCATGAGAGATACAAGTGCTCATATCGTATGTTAAATTTATTTAGAATTCGCTTTATAAAATCTTCCGGCAGATACATATCGGTTGTAATGATTACATGAGAACCATTATCAATAAGCCGGTTTAAAAGATCGCACATCTCCCTTCTCGGAATGATACACTCCTCCTCAAGCCATAATTCAGCCGTCAGAAGGATCTTCTCCGATTCGCCATCCGGCTTCAGATATTTTCTCATGCATTCATATATCTTATATATGTCTGCCCTGTCGCCGTATCTGTCTATGGCATCAAGCTCAGCTGAAATCCTTATATCCCTGAAAGCCTTTCTGCCAAGTGAAATGATTTTCTTTATCGCGACATGCGTTTCGTCCGTGATACTTTCATCAATACTGATACCATATAGACCGGCAATATCCTTTATTGTCCCTGCCTGACCGGGAATTGAATCATCGCAGGCAGTATTCAAAACACAATCTGACAGCAGATTACCATCAAGGAGTCCTGATGCGGCTAAAGGAATATAGGAAAAGAGTTCTCCTGCATCTTTGATCTTCCTCGTGACCAGGGTATCAAACATATCAAAGCTTACTATGTCATATGACGCAAGATCTGTAAAAACATGATCATAGCCACGCGCCAGTACAGGGGAAAAAGTATCGATATCCGAACCGATATGGAAACTCTTGTCATCCATATCGATTATGGCATCACAGTAACCATTGTATCTCGATACTATAGAGACAGCTCTCTCAATAACGTGCGCAAGCGTCCCGTCAGTCTGTCCCATCTCCTCGTCAAAGTCGTTAAGATTTAGTCTCCTGTTCCAGATTTGCCTGATGGCGTCATTTCTCACGAGATAGAAACTTCCTGCCGGGTACAAAAAGATGCCGCCGGAGAAAGGGATCCCCATTGACTCAAGAAAATCTCTGCCCTTCTTTTCATTTGACAGCCATCCGTAAGCTTCCGGCGCCATGCCGGAAAAGCGCTTTGGGTAGACTATACCTATGTCTTTTCTCTCACTAATAAGCCTTAAGAGATCAGCCGCCCTCTCCCTGCTGCCGATCAGGGCATCTACAGAATATGTCCTCCAGTCCTTCTGCTCGGTCCCGGTATAAAGCGATTTCTTCGAATGCATATGAAGAACCAGATCATATCTCATCAGCCTGGAAGCAAATTGAGAAAACATAGGCGCAATATCACGTCCCCGGTTCGGCGCCCTCTCTATAGTCACCTGCCCGTCGCAGCAGGACTTGAAGAGCTCGGAAAGCTCTGAAAGCCTGTCATCCGTTATTGCCTCTCTCACAGAAATAAAGAGATCGAACCTTATCGGAATATTTTTGAGCGCAAAAATAAATTCGTCCGCCAGATCATCATAGAAAAGGTGAATATGCACTGCCAGCGTCATGTCGCACTCCGGCTCACCGGAAGACGAATGGAAAGGAATCCTCTCCTCTTCAGTCCGTCTCGGCAATTCGATACGCTTCGATTCCTTTATTTTCAGCTTTACTTTTCCTAAGAATGCCTTCGGTCCCTGATGAAGCAGGATGTCGAAAGCACGCTTTAGGTGTCTTTTTAGAATTGGGAGGTTTTGTATTTTTTTCATATTTTCTTCACGTTGGGGTCATACCGGGAAAATTCATTCATCTAAAATCACCTTACACCAAACTTTTATGTATTATTCAGTTAGAGTCCGTATAATGGAACGATTCCAATAGTTCAACTCAATATTACACTGAATCAGGACGAAATTCTACAGTTACTATCTGCCGACCGTGAGGACGCTTTCCGAGCTCTTCTTCAGGAAAGCCTAAATTCGGTTCTCAAGGTCGAATCTCAAGAATAGTTCATGGCGTCCGATCAAAGGAAATTATCCGTTCCTCACGGTCGATTTCACATATTTCAAGGTACGGGAGAACAACCGTGTCGTTCAAAAAATTAATGATTACCTATGGCACCGGTGACGAAGAGAGCGAGAGATCATTGGCTTACCGGAATGAGTCCCATGAGACTTGGAAAGACTTCCTGACAGGTCTGAAAAAGCACTATTGTTGATTGTCAAGTAAAATTGACACACTGGAGGGGTGCGGACATTTTCTTGGACTGCCTAAGTAGCAATTCCAAGAAAATGTCCGCACTCACCAATCTATTATTATCCAATATTGGCTTATAAAGAGTTGGATCTTTCGCTTTGTTTATAAAAATGTTCAATAAGTAATGCAATAGGTTTAGGCCAGAATTTACATAACATAATGAAATCTTCTTTCTCGCGACCACCTTCTGCAATTTGATTCGTTGTTTCCGAACCCGCGTGAATTCTATGTGCCATTAAAACCTCATTGCAATATACAAAGGATCCTTCCAATTTTGAAAAACGCTCCCAAGTCTCCCAATCAATAGCATTTCCAAGATCTGTCTGAAAGATTGGTGTTGGTAGATGATCTACCACATATGTCACAGAGGGACAACAGATTGGACAGCCAAGTGAAAGTACCTGTCGCTTGATACGTATTCGGCTCCAATTCTTTTTCTTCCTTAACGGTTTCAATAGGGTCTTCTTCACCCTAAGCAACTTATTGTTACTGACATCTTCTCCGTTACGTCTTTCCGCATAATCCGAAAAAGCAATCAGAGGATGGACGGCTTCTTCAAGCATTAAATATTCAAGAATCTTTTCCCCATAGTTTGGATAGTAGATATCATCCTGATGAACAATTGTAACGAGTTTCGTATCTGCGCAGGAATAACAGTAATTCCAATCATTTCCGATATTGCTGTGTCCCTGAGCTTTCTTATTCACAAAAAGTGGGATAGCATATTTTGCTGCTAAATTAGAGATGTAGTCACATGGTGTTGAGGTAGCAATCAATACTTTCGCCGACTCCGATTGCTTCATTACAGTCTGATTCAAAACCGACTGAATGCATTCTTCCAAAAAGGGAGATTCCTTATAAGCGCAAATAGCAAAAGTTAAATCCGAAGCGATATACTTTCTGTGTTTCGTCATCTGATGATTCATAATTCCTCTCGATAAGTCCTTTCAATTAAAATTATCAGAAATGGAATATAGCTCCCATATGCAACTATCTGAACCAGATTCGTCCCATTGAGTCCCATCCTATTAATTAAAGGTTTTGAAATAAAAAGCACGATAACAAAGTCAATCAGCATACCAATCAACATGGGCTTTATTTTCCGCAACGCTGTTACAATTGCATAGAGTATCCATACATATGCCAGTTCGATTGTACATAAAATCATCGGCATAAAAGCATAGTAATACCTAAGAATGTCCTTCCCATAGAGAATGCTCAAGCCCCATCTTCCTAAAGCCCCAGCACCCAGCATCGTAATAACAGCAATAGCAAGAAGAGAAAAATACATTTTATCCAATAGCTCTCTGAATTCCTTCTTTCTTTTATCGTAGAAGTATTGAGATAGTTTTGGAATCAGTGGGCTTAAAGCTACAGAAGCAAACAACTGAACAACCAGGGTCGGCGATGCCATCGAAGTATAGACACCCAACAAATTGGTGCCCTTCAGATTCTGCAGTAAATTCTTTGGAAAGAGGTTAACCATGCTGAGAAGATAGGTAAATACAACAATAGGTGCGCAGTTCTTCAACAGTTGATAGATGTTTTTTGTAAACCTCACTTTCATCTGTGACAATGATAAAGTCTTTCGAAAATCGAATAATAGAACCCATCCCATGTCAAAGAGTGACATCACAAAGATTGCAAGAGCCAGGCTTTTGAATATGACAAACAGGGCAGAGAAAATGAAAACAGAGAAAACTCCTCGCGAAGTCATAGAGATGAAAATATAATTATATTTGTCAAATTTCTGATCCATTCCATGCAGAACATCCACAAAGGCTTCAGAGATCCTGCAGATCATAAATACATCAATACAAAGGATTTGATAACTGCTGTTTCCGAAAATGCATCCGAAGACACAGCATGCATAGGCCAAGACACAAGTAATAATACGAGAAGACAAATATTCACTGTCTGTAAATACATTTTTGACATCTGAAATCTGATAATTCCGCATTCCCCAGAGCGCTATCGCCGAATATGTACTTCCCGTTGTCATTGCCAGTCCAAGATAACCTGCATTTTCATAATTCGATGAAAGTCTGACAACAAGGATTGTCAGAAGCCATTGGCACAAATTGTATATCAGATTTCCGGCCGTATTAAGAACGATATTTCTCTTCATACTTATCTTCCTGCTGTTCCAACTTTCGAATCCTGTCTTCCAAGAGTGCTGCATTCTGGGTCAATCTTTTTATATGTCCATTCTGCTTGGAAACAATTGATGTTAATACCACACAAATAATTACCAGGAAGCCAATCAGCAGGATGTAAAGCGCGTTCATGGAGCTCTGGAAATGAAGGAGATTTGAGAATGCAACGATAATTTGTGGAAAGATGATAAAGACAATCATCAGCACTCCAACTGCGAGCCAGAGAAGAGAATATTTCAGATTTAATCTTTTCTTTTTCAGAAGATTGATAATCTCCATAAAATAAAGTATAACTGCTACCAGTAAGAAGATGCGGATCTCAACGGCCATTTTTCTTTCCCCCAATACTGATTCGACTAAGAAGAATATCAAGTGTTACCTTAATCATATAGTAGACACTTTTCCAAAGTGTAATGGAACTCTCGCCACCCAGACGTTCTCTCATCACAACTGGCACCTCTGTCAATCGAACTCCTTGCAACACCGCTTCAATGATTGCTTTTGGCTCCGGATAATCCTGTGGATAATCACTAGCAAAGTGAAGAATGCAAGATCGATTAACAGCCCGAAATCCACTTGTTACATCATATACTTTCTTGCCGCACAGAATTTTAATCCAACCACTTAGAATATTAATGCCCATTCGCCTGGCAGAAGAAGACTGAAATCCTTCATGCTCAATAAATCTGGAACCTATCACATAGTCAGCCTCTCCATTTTCGATTGGCTGAATAATGTCTTTGATATAGGCAGGATCATGCTGTCCATCTCCATCCAACTGAATCGCGATATCGTATCCATAGTCTCTTGCATACATATAACCCGTCTGGACTGCTCCACCTATGCCAAGATTATGGGGCAGACTTACATAATTAAAATGATTTCTCTCTAAAATCTGTAAGGTAGAATCCGTAGAACAGTCATTGATAACTACATAATCGTATTCCGGATAATTTTGCACCAGGTTTTCAACTACCGTTTCAATATTCTCTTCTTCATTATATGCAGGAATCATGATAAGTATATGATTCCTATCCTTTTTTTCTGCCATGCATTACCTCATTTAGAAAATCAAATTACCTCTTAGCTCACTCTGTCAGGTTAGTAGCATCCGATAACCTGCTCTAATTTTAGAAATAGCTCCTGTCAAGGTCTACATTTCCATTGATCCCTGGGATTGATCCCTTACTACTATACTGCCACATAGATGCATTGGGAAGAGGGAGGTCAGTTGCACTATAATGTGGCATGCAAAACTAATTAACAGATATAATAATATACTATAATTAATTCAAAATGTACATCAAGCAAATTACCGCATCTTGAACTACAACTTTTATTCTTCACTTTATCCCTTCGTGAATCGAAAAGAAAATTTTCGAGTATCCAAGTATTTTCAAGATTTTCCCAAAGTTCGATTGCGTACATTTTTTTCAATAGTTGTACGAATTATTTGAAGTCAACACTCAAATAATTTATAGTGCTTATTCAAAATATTCCTGCCGTTATAATTAAAATCGACAGTTCCTTCATGTCAATGACTTCATCCGTCATCCCGGATGCTTCCTCTGTTCTTATGATCATCCCAATGTATAAGTTTCTTATAAAATTTCCAGCTTCTGCTCGCAGTGATATAATTCATATCGCTTTCTACAACTTCCAATTCCGACAACCGTTTTTCCAGATTATGAATGACATCCATCCGTTCATCTGCCCTAGCTTTCCAAAAATCCATAGCCTGCAAACGTTCCTTGGCCTGTTTTTTTGTCTCCAGAAAATCCTCAACCGACATTTGATCCGGTGCATCTGAGTTCTCGCATATAGGCGCACCTATTTTTTTCTGAAAATTATATTCCATCTGAGCTAACGTCTGAATCCTGTCATGCTCGATTCCGCAATACCTATACAACTGTTCAAGTTCTATATTTTCTCTGCAGATATTACTTTGGTAGAAGTAATAATGAATTGCTCTGTATATAACGAAATCAACTGGAAAGTTCTCGTTAAAGGTCCATTCATAATCAAGAACATTCCAAACACCATTATCAACGATAATGTTTTGAAATATTAAATCTATGTCCAGATAGGCTTCAGCCTCACCAGGATAAACCTTTTTGATATTATTCATATACTGGTCTATTAGATTCCAAAATTTATTACTATTGTTATTTAACAATGCATCGTCCAGCAAATCAGACAGCGATATACCTTTTAAAAACTCCAATGAAATTCCATCATTACTCTTCCAACATCTGTTTGCTTTTAAAAGAGTCCCCTCAAATTTTTTTGAAAGTTCTTTTTCTATTGTTATAAGATTATTTAAATGTTCCTTTCCGTCGTCTGTAAGACTTTTTTTAAGACCACGCAACCATTCTGGATCTTTGTAAGTATCTGATACTTCTCTTCACGCTCAGTCGAGTACTTTACAAAATCCCACGGGGTAACATCTTTTCCGATAATGACCATAAAAGAGTTCATAAGCTCCAGCAGAATTCCAGCATCATCTGCTCTCTCATATAATTCTTGCATATTAAATAGATTTATTCGTTTATCACTGACAGGATAACTGGAATTATGTAAATCAGACGCCTTAGGGAAAAATGAATCCGAAAAAATCATTTCAGCAAAATCGTTTGTCGGATATGGATAATAAAACTTATACGGCATATTAGAACAGCTATTATCAATCAATTTTTTTAAATTTCTTAAAGATATACAATTTCTTTTTTCCTTGCGAATACTATCAAAAAAAATTCCTGTCTGAGTATCGGCATATCCTCCTAAAGTATTTGTCCCGAGAGGATTTTCCGCCAATATTATCAGCTGACCGTTTGAATTTAGACAGTTAAGGAAGACAGAAATTACTTCTTTTGTATAAGGAAGATCATATAACAAAATATAATCATATTTCCTATCATTCTTTTCCCAATCCTCTAATGATAGATAAAAATCAGTCTGTGCATTGATTGATTTTAAATATTCAACTAATTTCGAACACTTGTCTCCGATCAAAAGCCACAAAGAGCCCGATTTGATATTTATCCATCGTAAAATATTATATCTTTTATCCGATTTTGTCAGTAACGTATTATAAAGCACAATCAATCAACCCTTCTGACTGTCACTTTGGAGTTCATATCATAGAACCCGACAGTATTCTTGCTTGAAATAACTGTTATTGTGATCAGATCATACAAACGGTGATGCGCTCTCAATTTACCATCCTCATAACTTGTGCAACTCATTGACAGCAGGTACTCACCACCCTGAAGGTTCATTTCCTGTTCATATGTAGTTATATAACACTCACCTGCATCACACACGCCTAGCCGTATATCCTCTATGTCAGTATTAGTTCCAGTAATATCAATACCGCGGACATTCTTTATCGTAAATGTGAAAATTGGATCTCGAATAGGCTGTTCAATTTGTATTTTAGTCATAATCTTGAATCGTGATCCCTTTGCTATTACATTTGTAAGATTATCATGATCATCAACAATCGCAAAGTCAAGTATCGTTGCTTTTCCATCTCCATATTCTTCAAGCTTTGGATTGATCGTAAAGCTATTTTTCCAAAACTCTCCCTTTGATACAGATGTTATGGATCTGATTTGTGTCTTGACCGACTTCGCATCATCAGATTCTTCTGATGTTGTAATCAATTTTTTGTAAAGATTGATCATATCTTTGGGTGAACCCTCGGCCATCTTCTTTCCTTTATTTAATAAAATGACTCTGTCACAATATTTCGAAACGCTACCGAGATCATGACTTACAAATAATATCGTCTTGCCGGCATCTTTAAACTCTTCAAATTTTTTATAGCATTTTGCCTGAAAAAAGACATCTCCGACAGAAAGCGCTTCATCGACAATCAATATCTCTGGGTCTATATTAATTGCCACCGCAAAAGCCAGTCGTACAAACATTCCACTTGAATATGACTTAACCGGCTGATAAGCAAAATCCCCGATATCTGCAAATTTCAAGATCTTATCTATTCTCTTTTCGATTTCTTCATGAGAAAAGCCCATCATGGTTCCGCTCAGATAAATATTCTCTATCCCGGTATATTCCTGATTAAATCCAGCGCCTAATTCCAGAAGTGCCGAAATGCGTCCGTTTATTTCAAGTTCTCCTGCTGATGGCTGAAGAACTCCTGTGATTATTTTCAACATAGTTGATTTTCCGGCACCGTTAGCGCCAATGATACCAACAGTTTCACCACGTTTCACAATGAATGAGACATCGTTCAGCGCATAGTATTCTCTGTATAATTTCTTCTTTGTCCAACCGAGCAAGTCTCTAAGCTTATCTTTGTTGTGATCAAATAATTTATAAATCTTACTTATATTTTTTACGCGAATAGCATAATCTTCCATAATCCGGACTCCTTTTACAGTTCATCAGCGAAAGCTCCCTGAAGCTTCCGAAATAGTGCTCTGCCTCCAAAGAAAAAGATCAATGAAACAATCCAATAATAAATTGAGAGCTTTGGTTTATTCCAGAACCACACATGGTTTATTATCGCATCTCTATACCCGCTTACTATATAATACATAGGATTGAGCTTTAATATGGTAATAATTACCGGATTAAGATTCATAGCATCCATATTCCAAAGAATCGGTGTCATCCACATCAGGACTTGCATCATGATGGAAATAATCTGTCCTAAGTCTCTAAAGAATACAACCAATGCAGATGTAATATATGTCAGCCCCAGAGTAAATACGATCATTGCAATAAGATAATATATCAACTGCAATGTGTAGAGCGTAGGATAAAACTTGTATATAATAGCAAATGCCAATGCAAAAGCCACAAAAAAGAAATGCACAAAAAGTGAAGAGATGATCTTCACCATAGGCAAGGAACGGATATTAAAAACAACCTTTTTTACAAGATAGCTATACTCATATAAGCAGTTAGTTCCCATGCTCCACGCCTCAGAAAAATAAAACCAAGGAATAAGCCCAGCGATAAGCCATAATACATATGGCGCCTGTATACCGCTTTTTGTAATCTGTGATCCGGCATTTAATGCTTTTTCAAATACAAACCAGTATAGAAATACTGTTACAACCGGATTTACAAAGGCCCAGATTACACCAAAATAAGAACCGGCAAATCTACTTTTAAAATCATTCTTAGCAAGATTAAAAATCAGTTTCCAGTCTATTTTCTCTCTGCATTTATGATCATTCATGCTTACGCTCTCCTAAAAATTGTTATTACTTTATTCTCTCATCCATATTGTATTGAAAGTCTGCCGATTGCTGATTAAAGTTTGGACTATAATATGGATCTCCTCCCTTAATCACATCTTTCCACTTTGACATAAATATATCTGTTTCTGTTTGCAACCGTACAGCTTTTTCAGGAGTGTCATCGTATCCTCTGCTCTTTGATTCATAATGATACCATTCTGAAAAGGGAGTATAAACTACTAAAAAATTTTCTTTCCTTAGTTTGAGACAATAATCTACATCATTAAAGGCAATTGCAAGGTCTTTTGAAAATCCTCCCACCTTTTTAAACTCTTCCCTTCCTGTCATCATACAAGCAGCTGTTACTGCGGAATAATCCTGAACTGAGATGCTCCTAAAGAAATATCCAACATCTCCTCTTTCAGTACGATAGAAAGCGTGGTTTGCCACTCCACCAACGCCTAAAACAACTCCAGCATGTTGAACCGTATTATCTGCATAATATAACCGTGCTCCTACTGCTCCAACATCACTACGTCTGCAGATATCAAGCATTTCTTTGATGCTTTCAGTATTGTCCAATGCCGTATCATTATTCAGAAACAGCAGATACTCACCTTTACTGTGCTCCACCCCAAAATTATTGATCAGAGAATAATTGAACGTTCCATCATACTTAATAATATGTATCTTTGGATCTTTTTCAAGCTGTTTATAGAAGTCAAATATATTCTGCTCTGTACTGTTATTCTCAACTATAATAATTTCATAATTCGTATAGGAAGATTTCTCTCTAATACTTTCAATACATCTCTCCAGATCCTCCTTGTGATTCATATTCGGAATAACAATGGAGACCAATGGTTCTCCTCCCCAATGATAATGGGTTATATAGTGACCATAGTTCTGGGCCATCTCGACCTTCGCTGGTACGCCCAATCTGTCCCAATGAGCCTGAACCGCATCCCTTCCGGCCTCATAACAGTACAATTTACTCTCTGGGTTCATCGCTGTCGAATTTTTATGACATCGCCAATGGTATAAAACCTTACGTACATGATATACCTTTCTGGACTTTTCAATACACCTAAAGATCATATCATGATCCTGTGACCCATCAAATTGTTTCCTCAATCCGCCAATTTCGTCAACAATCGATTTCCTAGCAACAAAAAGATGAGTTATATAGTTATAACTGCACAGCAGGTCAATATCCAGATCAGGCTTAAAGTGTGGCATAAATAAAGTTTTGCCGTCCATATCTATTTTGTCTTCATCCGAATAAACACAGTCTACTCTGCTGTCAGAATTAATTCCCTTCACAACTTCGTACAATGCATCCGGTGTAAGCAGGTCATCATGATCCATAAAAGCTATGAATTCTCCTTCTGCCATTTTTATAGCACCATTTGTATTGTTTGAAATTCCATCATTAAACCCAAGAAGATGGTACAATACCCGAGAATCGTTCTCAGAGTACTTCTCCACATACTTCTTCAGACGGTCTGTATCACTTCCGTCAGCCAAACAAAGCTGCCATCTAGAATAAGTTTGATTGAGTACAGATTCTATCAATTCCTTGAGAAACTTCAAAGGAGTATTATATATAGGAATCACTATTGATATGACAGGTTCATTTGAGAATTTTGTTGTTCTCTGTTTTTCCAATTCAGCTTTAGTCAATGGATGCAGCTTCAAAAAATTCTGATACTCACTCTGTTCTTCTTTCTTTTTTTTATTTTCAAGCTTATCAATCACCTTATAGATTGTTGCTTTAAATCCTTTATCCTTTAACGACTTTATACCTTTGATAACCAGACTGTCTTTATTCAGATAACCTGTCTCCTGTAAGGGCTTTTTCAGATCAATCATAAAAGAACGCTGCTCACCCTTATCAGAGATAAATAAAGTAACCTTACCATAGTTTCCTTCTGGAAGATAAATTTCAAATCCAAAAGACGGTTTCCCTTCAACCTCTTTAAACAGATCTCTCACATCTTTTCTGTATTTTCTTTTAATCGTAACTGGAATGCTTTTTTCATCTTTGTCTTCTGCGGAGAAAACCGCATCCTTCGACACAGCAGCCCAACCGTAAATAACGACTTCATCATCTTTTATCTCATAATAGTCGATATTACCATTAATTATAGGCAAAAGTTCATCCACATCATTCTCGGTAACCTTATATATGATTCGTTTAGACTTATTTATTCTTTCTTCAATCGTGAATTTATGTATCGGTTCAGTCAGCTTTACTTCTCCTGTAATCTCTCTGGCGATTTTGACTCTTCTATCGGAGTATTTCGCTATTACATCAAAGTTGCTGTCTTCTGAAAATTTTATTGGTATTTCCTCACCATTTAAAAAGGCATGTAAACTCCTCTTGTCTGGATTATCCATAGGAAAGGCTCCGTCAAATAATACAGTATCAGAATTTAACATACTCCTTTTCACTGAGTTAAGTATAAAACTCTTGTCCATAGAACTATCTCCCTCTGTTGCCAGTTATACAAATGATATGATCTGGGAAAAAATATATAAATAGAAAACGTTCACAGTCAAAAATCTGGATTCATCAAAATAGCAACTGTCCTCCGTATGTAGACTTCGCAATCCGGATTCAATCATGAACCGGAAAAATGTAATGTTCATTACAACCTCTGGGCACACTGCACAACTAAGACGACGAGTAAAGCCTTCAGGAATTTTGACTATTTAATAGAGAGCAGTCAACTCAATATTACACTGAATCAGTACGAAATTCTACAGTTACTTTCTGCCAACCTGAAGGACAACTTCCTAAGCTAACTCATCTTCATGAAAGCCTTAATTTGGTTCTTTAGGTCAAAACTTAGGAGTAGCTTCAAGCAGCACCGTATGAGCGTTCAGAGAACCGTACAGACTCGGAAAATGGCTTTGAGCCAGAGATCTCAAAATGTGGAACGGAACGATAATGTTAAATGTACAAAGCACAGAAAACTACTATTTCATTCGCGTTGACTAACCGTTGGCACGACTTAGTCGTCCCAGCTATCAGTCAACGCATTCCATACGATGATCTTTGAAAAGCACTCCCATATCAAGGCTTATCTTATCACGACCACTATGAAAATGATTGTGAGCAGTATATCCACCAGCCAAGCCCAAATTTGGAATTAGATGTTATTAATGAGTTTCTATAAGAAAAACAAAGACAAATTGTAAACTGCCGCAGAATCCAGCATAACCATAATTAACGGAAACACCAACTCCTGATGCTTATAGACTACCCGACTTTTCTGATTATAGCCAGCCAAAAATGGTAGTGCCAAAACCGGCAAGAAATATCGTCCTTGCGTACCTGACACACCTTCTGCGCCAACACTCGTCCATGTAATATAGAATCCAACTACAATAATCAAATATGTACACAGCGTTATGATCCAAAACCAGATTCTGTCTAATATTGAAAGAGCTCTCACTTCACTACCCAAAAATGGTGACAATACAAGCATAATCAAAAAAGCTAATACCGGACCCATTCCAATATTTATGTTAAGCCAGCCCAAAGGTAATCCCATTGTACTAATCAGCATCCCAGCATCATTTAAAAAGAAGTTCTTTATTGCCATATTGAAATGACTCGGTTCTGACAAAATCATCTTTATTTGTTCACTAGGATTTATATGATTTTTTTCACGAAAGTCCATAAAAACATCTGGATAATGCTGACTATATGCATACCAAAGTCCACCAATTCCCACTGCCAAAATAACATTAAGAATAAGATATGTCCATTTTTTTTTCATGCTATCATCTTTATTTTCCGTATCAAGTAATAGAAGACTTAGACCTAGAATCGGAAGATATGCCACTTTTGAAAGCATAATCAATAAGCTCAAGGCAGAATAAGCCACTTTGTCTCTTATTTTGAAAGTAGTAGGCTTATATTTAATATACAAAGTCATTGCAATGAACAGTAAGCTTCCCGAAATTAACACAGAATCCGCTGATACTGATGCAACCTGCTGTAAAGTCATTGGAAGAAATGAAATTACTGCAATTACATATTTTCCAAAGGGAATAATCTTAAGCGCAGTGTAAATAGCAAATATGAAAAATGCATAATTTAGTATTCTAGCCAAATAAAATGCCAGGATTCCATTGATCGAAAGTAATCTTCCTATCAAAAACCCAAGACCAGAAAGCATATATGACACAAAGCAATATCCTGCAGCACTTGTTCTCACCCTCACTGTATCGGAATAATTTGTTTTCTCCTTTAATGCAAGATTAAACTGATTATATTTCTGAATACTATCAAGCGTATGCTGTTTCAGGAAACGAGGGACTTCAATCTTTGGTAATCTATCTTTAGTCTGTTCTGTAACTAACTTTCCTGTTGATACCTCATATGCCTTTAGCATATGAGTTTGTTCATCCGGTACAAATGATGGCGGAATAAAAAAAATATAAAGCATACCTATAGGAATCAAGAGCAAAATGGCGATTTTAACAAAGGTAGCATGTTTCTTCCTAATTTGAATGTATAAAGAACATATCAAAAATACTACAAATAATGCAATTACGATTATGTATTTGATTGCCCAAAAGCCCAAATAGTACCTAATAAATACTACTCTATAGATTGAAAAAGCAAAACACACTGCAAATAAAAACTCTATCGGAACTATAAATGAACTTATGGAATATAATACTTTTTTTGCTAATTTCACTTCTTTTCTCCATATCATTATACTGTCTCCACACCCCAAATGCCTGTTTTACTGATTATCACGCTTCTACCTTGATTTCAGTACCATATCCATAATACAAGGCATCAGATTAATCATATCCGCTCAGAAGCTTAATCTTCTGGGAAATTACATTTACAGTGGAGTTAGACGAATAATCTGTTATTTTTGCATAGATATTCATACATCGACTTGACATTACTAGACATGGTGTAAGGAACATCTACGAACTCTTTTCGTAATGGTAGTGGCATAAAGAACAAAAGGTCATCCTGTTTATCCCTTCAAGTAATAACTCTGCACTGCCATGGCAAGCTACGTCAACCGACAGTAAATGATGTAAAAATATCTGAAAAAATATATTTTAGTAAAGCAATTACTACAATTGCTGCTTTTACTGATTTATCGTCCCATCTTCTGCAGATATTCCTTATAGCTCCAATTCACCTTATCCTTATCCGACAGATTCAAATCATCCGCCGACATTCCTTCCGGCATCGGCCATTCGACTCCCAGATCCGGATCATTCCACATGATCCCGCCTTCATCATTCGGATGATAGAAGTCGGTTACCTTGTAACAGAATTCTGCTTCATCGGACAGGCAGATAAAACCATGCGCAAA
>Ga0256404_1005968_pt1 | contig 20738 bp, 14 predicted proteins | sample RumenRJG_01DNA_FD_185990 | JGI IMG/M metagenome (GOLD analysis project Ga0256404, IMG submission 185990) | Bovine rumen microbial communities from Lethbridge, Alberta, Canada - RJG_01 | ecosystem: Host-associated > Mammals > Digestive system > Stomach > Rumen | place: Canada: Alberta | collected...
TATAACGCTGCATATAATCGTTAGTAAAGGCATATTCGCCTTCAATACCCTGATTCAGTATCTTATTACCTACCTGATTCTTTACTTTCTCGGCCACATCACCCCAACGACGCAGATCGTTCCAACGCAGGGCCTCGAAACAAAGCTCATAACGACGTTCCTTCTTCAGGTTTGCCAAGCTGTAAGGGATATCATCCAAACCTGCACGCTGACGAACTGCATTAACGCCATTCTTTCCATTATATATGACCTTACCATCGGAGAGTTCTGCATGCATCAGCAAAACATCGGCAAAGCGGAGCCATACAAGCGATTGTGTAAGACCGCTCTGACGATTATTCTCACTGCCATAATAATATGCATAGCTCAGATATCTACCACTATGATCCTCGTTATAGGCCTCACAACCGATATATTTCTTCGCCAACAAGTTGGTATTCTCAACCTCCTTGGCCTTATCACCAGGATAGTTAGGAATCTCTACAGCACGGTCGCAGATAGAGCCTACACGACGATAGTCACCTGCATAATCAGGATCTGCTGCCCAATCAGTCCACAGCTTTTCACACACAGGACCATTTGAGTAGCCCTGAACTGAGAATGGGAATGCACTCTCATTGGTCTTACGCAGACCATAGAACTCTACGATTCGGTTATGACGCAGATGATCATCAGCACTCCATCCTGCCTTGTTCGACATCTTGACGGCAAACATACTTTCCTTGTTCTCGTCAGTCTCCCAATTCAGGTTATTTTCCTGATCGTACAGATAATCCTTAGCAGTATATGGGTTTGTGTATGGCCAGAGATTACGCTGGTCAGATACCAATCCGAAGCCACTGTTCTGGATACAATCCTCAAGCCATGCTACAACTTGAGATTTAGATACTGATCCACCTTCGGCCAAAGGCAGCTCCGACTTCTGATAGAAGCCAGTATAGAACAGCCATACACGAGCCATCATACCCTCAGCAGCCCATTTAGATACACGTCCCTCACCAAAGTCAGGATACTTGGTTGATGGACCAATCTCAATGGCATTCTTCAAGTCAGATGCTATCTGAGCATACACCTCATCAGCAGTTGATCTTGGAAGATTCTGGGGAACTGTGCTCAATACCAGAGGCACACCATTAAACACCTGAGCCAGATTGAAATAGTACCATGCACGGAGGAAGTATATCTCGCAGAGGTACTGTTTCTTTGTGGTTTCCGAAGTCCAGTTTGTTACATTATCTATAGACTCAAGTGCGTTGTTAGCACGGTTGATACCAGCATAACGCTGCTGCCATAGTGGTTTCATCCAGTCCACATAGGCATTCATCAGTCGGTCAACGCCCTGTGCACCGATATTACTCTGACTACCTCCACCCAGACGGTCGTCTGATGCTATATCGAAAATAAAGAACGGATCTTCCTCAGGGTCGGCCAGGTTGCGATTCATCACAGCATAGATACCATTCACCATCTGATAGGCATCAGTCTCGTTCAAGGGGAAGTTCGACGTATCCTTCATAGTGAGGTTGTCTGTGTCAAGGAAATCATCACAGGCCGCAAAGAGCATCACACAGAATAGCGAAGCTATGATATATTTGATTTTCTTTTCCATAATGTTCATTAATTAAAAGTTGATGTTTAGACCCACCTGCCAGCTACGTGCTGAGGGATAATAACCACAGTCGATACCAGAAGCCCAGCTGGCACCATTGCCAAAGCCCACTTCAGGATCCATTCCTGAATAGCCTGTAAAGGTGAAGAAATTGCTGAGTGCTACATAGAGACGGCACTTTTGTACTGGAAGCTTTGAATAGAGGCGCTTGAAATCGTAACCGAGTGAGATTCTTGAAATCTTGAAGAAGTCGGCATCTTCAATCCATACGCGTGAAATCTCCGACATATTTGCAGTCTTACCATCAGAGAAACGTGGATAGCGGTTAGTGCTGCCCTCACCTGTCCAATACTTGGTGTACACATCAGTACAATAGTTATCATCAGGATGGTCAGAGAACTGACGGTAACTCTTAGCAACCTGCTGTCCAAATGAGCCATAACCATTCAGTGCAAAGTCGAAGCCCTTATATGATATATTGATGTTAAGGCCTAAGGTAAAGTCTGGGTTAGGATCACCAATCATGGTCTTATCATCGTCACCCTTATCAATCTTACCATTACCGTTCACATCCTTGAACATTACGTCACCAGGCTGCAGTGACTCACCCTGCAAAGAGTTTGCCTTGTCGCCACTACAGTTGCGATCCAGATATTCCTGCAGCTGCTTCTCGTTCTGGATGATACCTTCCATCTCATAACCCCAGAAGTAACCGATAGGATAACCTACCTGTATACGATACAACTCGGCTGTGTTCTGGGCGATAGCATTTGAACCACCATGGATGATACCCTCAGAGTTAGCAAGTCGGGTTACCTCGTTCTTATTATGCGAGAAGTTAGCCGACACACTGTATCTGAAGTCCTTACCAATCTTATCGTTCCAGTTCAACTGAATTTCGTATCCCTTATTCTCGATATCACCTCCATTTACATAAGGAGCATTGGTTCCATACGACAGCAACATTGGAGCACGTACCAACCAGTCCTTTGTGGTCTTCTTATACCAGTCGAAAGCCACACCCAGACGGTTATTAAGGAAACGTGCATCGAAACCGAAGTCAAGCTGTTCAGAAGTCTCCCATTTTACGTCCTCATTAGGCAGAATGTTTGGATAAGCACCCAAAGCTGGATTATCCTTATTGTTGAAGTAATAAGGATCGTCAAGGGCTATAGTTGCCAGATACTGGAAATTAGATATGTTACAGTTACCATTCTGTCCCCAGCTGGCACGAATCTTCAGAAAGTCCATCCATGCCTTAGTGCTCTCCATAAACTTTTCGTTACTTATAACCCAACCAGCTGATACCGAAGGGAAGTAACCCCAACGATGACCACGGGCAAAGTTTGAAGAACCATCGGCACGTAGTACCAACGAGAGAAGATAGGTCTCGTCGTAGTTATAGTTAACACGACCGAAGAATGACGAAAGGGCGCCCTGTGCCTCTGGACTACCTCCTATGCTTGTCAACGAAGGATCAACAACGTTGGCATTAGCAATATAGGCATGATCAAATGATCCTGGGAAGAGAGAATTAGAGTTAGTAACGTTTACGCCATTACCATACCCCCACTTCTCAACTGACTGTCCAAGCAGGACGTCAATGTTATGCTTCTCAAACGACTTTACCCAGTTTAATGTATTTTCCAAAGACCAGCGTACAGAATAAGACTGGTTCTGACTTACATCATCATTTGGGTTCGACTTCTTTGAGCTCAGTTCATATACCGGAACATAGCTACGTCCCTCTCTGTGGCGATACAGCCAACCAGCACTGGCACGATAGGTAAGATCCTTGATAGGCGAAAACTCCAAGAAGAAGTTTGTCTGCAAGCGATATACCTTTGTATATCCAAAACCGTTGTCGTACTTCATCTGAGCCAATGGGTTTGCCATTTCTGCACTAAAGTCCCATGCATCGGCCTGAATATCCTTATACTCATAGTATCCACCCTCATCGTTATATGCAGGCAGCAGAGGACTCATTGCCAAAAGATTTCGTATGCTGTTTCCATATATACCTCCTACTGATACACCACGCTTATCAGTAGCCGAGAAAGTAACGTTCTCACCAATCTTAAGAATATCATGCCCCTTTTTCCTGATGAGCGAATAGTCTGAATTCAGGCGTACAGTATAGCGGTCGTATTTAGGATCGGCAGGAGCACCGATTGTACCCGTCTGATGAAACTTGGTGAAACCGAGAGCAAAACGAGAGATCTCGCTACCACCAGAAATACTCAGTGAAGCATTATGGATGGGGGCATTATGGATGGTGGTTTCCTCCAACCAGTTAGTACCATTCCAAGTACCGTTCATTATCTGAGCATACTGCTTGGGGATAAGCTTCTGCCAGTCGTAAGTTGCCACACCTTGAATCTGATAGGCCTTATCGTTAATCTCCATATACTGTTTGGCATTCAGTGGAGTCACATCGTTTGTGTTTGGATTCTGCCAACCCATATATCCATCAAAGCTCACCTGCACATGTCCGCCTGCCTTACCTTTCTTTGTAGTAACCAGGATAACACCGTTAGATGCACGTGCACCATAGATAGCGCTGGATGCGGCATCCTTTAGTACGTCGATACTCTCGATATCGTTTGGAGAGAGATCATCGATGTTTGCACCAGGCACACCATCAACTACATAAAGAGGGGTGTTCGAACCGGCAGTACCCATACCACGTATGGTAACCTTATAACCCTCACCAGGCTGTCCAGAATTCATCACGATGTTCATACCCGATGCCTGGCTCTGTAGTGCACCGAAAGCATCAACAGCATTTACGGCAGCAATATCGTCGGCAGTTACGTGTACGGTAGAACCGGTAATCAGTTTTTTACGCTGTGTACCATATCCCACCACAACTACATCGTCAAGCAGATTGCTATCCTCGCTCAGGCTTACTGATGTTGTGCCAGTGGCTGATGGCTTAACAGTCTGCGACTTGTAACCGATAGATGTAATGTCAAGTTTAGAGTCAGGAGCGATCTCAATAACAAAGTTACCGTCGGCGTCGGTTACGGTTCCGTTTTTTGTACCGCTCTCCATGATAGTTGCACCGATAACGGGTTCACCGTTATTGTCTTTTACTGTACCCTTTACGGTGCGTTTCTTTCCCTGATTAGCTTTAGTGTTGTTAGCATTCTTGCGCTGAACAACTACGTTCTTGCCCTGAATCTCGTAGGTAACATTCTGTCCCTGAAGAATCTGGGCAATAGCGTCCTTAGCATTCTCAGCATCCACATTTACTTTTTTGTTAGTGTCTAAATCGCTGGCTTCATACACAAACGAATAGCCACTCTTTTGCTTTAGCTCTGTCATTGCCTTCTTCACTGTCACATTGTTAAGCTTCAGCTGAATACTCTGAGCCCAGCAACATGCACCTACAGTTAGCATGATTGACAAAACAAGAATCTTCTTCTTCATTGGCAAACTGGTTTTAAGTTAGACATAATTGATTGTTATTTATTTAGGATTAAGTAATATCACGTTCTTTCCGTTTCTTTCATATCTTAGTTTTCCTGTGGATTCCAATGCATCTAGAACTTCTACCAACGTCTGTTCCTGCCTGATAAAGTCGCCATAGAAACGCAGTTTCCTCAAATTACAGTCAGCAATAGTAATCTTAACATTATAGCTTCGCTCCAGTGTCTTTACTATGTCAGGCAACGGTTCGCCATCAAACAGCAGCCGTCCGTTAGTCCATTTCATCGAGTTAGCCACCTCATAGCTCTCTACGTGTATCTTTCCCGATTCCTTATCAACTGTAGCACGCTGTCCAGGCTTCAACAATTGTCCTTCGTCCGGATTTTTCTTACTACACATAGCCACACTGCCTTCTGTCAACGAGACAATTGCCTCTGCATCAGTCGGATAGTCACGAAAATTAAACTTAGTACCCAAAACCTTAACGCATACATTTTCCGACACAACGCTAAGAGGCAATTTCTCGTTATGTGCCACCTCAAAGTAGCCTTCACCCACTAAATTAACTAGTCTGTCTATGTATCCAAATCCTTGTGAGTACGAAATACTAGAACCCGCATTAAGCCACACCTTCGATCCATCGGGCAATGACAATTGTGTACGCGAGCCTTGCGGAGTGGCTATAACGATATCGCCAAATGATGACTGAATCTCATTCTGTCCTCCTTTATACGAAAGATAGCCTACCGTTACCACCATCAGTAATACTGCTGCAGCATATTTTATCCATCCAAGTCGGAAGGTCTTTGCTTTGGGCTGTACACCAGCCTCAGCCACACGTTTCTTGAAGGCTGCATATGCTGCATCCTTATCGTACTTGGCCAGGCTTTCTTTACTAACCGATGAGAACCAAATCTCTTTTTCGTTATAGTCCTTATTATCTATCATTATTCTTGTTTGTTATATGGTTGACGATAAAAAAAGTTCTGAGGGTAGTCAGAACTCAATATTTTTTAGGCCATGCTCTCAATAAGTATCATCATAGCCATTGTAAGATACTTTCCAAGATCTTCATGCAACAGAGCCAGCGCATGCTTAATATGATACTTTACAGTGTTAACCGATATCTTAAGTTCCTGCGCAATCTCCTCGTACTTCCTATTTTCAAACCTGCTCATATTAAATACCCTACGACACTCATCAGGCAATCTATTTATGGCATTCATTATTTCATCCTCCAACTCTTTCTCTAACAATTTACCAAGAGGGTAGTCATCATCTTTCACATACTGCAAAACAGGAAAATCTCTTAATCCTGTATCACTATGAGCCACCTCGCGCTTATGATACTGCGACTTCAAATAATCGATACAGCGATTGCGTACGCATGTCATCAGATAGCTGCGCACACTCGTGTTTATCTCTATAGTCTCTCGTACCTCCCATAAATGGAATATCACATCGCCAACAATAGTCTCGGCCAGAAAGTCGTCTTTCACATATTGTGCCGCCACATGACACAATATCTGATAATGCTGGTCATACAGATATTTGTATGCCGCATCAACGCCATTTTTCAGCTGTTGCACCAATAACGCTTCTGTAGATTCCATTGATTAATTTATAGTTTGGGTGCAAAGTTAATAATTTTATTCAAAAAACAATTGGTTATATCGGGAAAATATTCTATTTTTGCACCCGAAATGTCAATATTATCCCGAAAATACCCGTTTCCAATTAGCAGTCACTGGCTTAGAGACTGTATTATGTATTGTATCATCGTGTTTCTGATACTTTATTTACTGCAGCCGTTCGGATTCAGTATGTATCAGGGGAACAAGCTTTTGGTATCACTACTGTTCGGATTTGTTACATTCTGCAGCTGTTTGGTTTTCGGACTTGCCGAACGCCCATTACACAAGAATATCACCCCTTGGCGTATATGGCACGAGTCGTTGTCTATTCTCTGTCTGATACTTTTTATAGGCATTTGCAACTTCCTGGTGTTTTCGGTAGTATTTTCATTCCCAATCACACTCGATTTGTTACTACTGTTCCTATACTGGACACTTATTATCGGTGTGTTTGTAACCATCTGTTCTGTAAGCCTAAGCTACTACCGCTACCTGCGCAACCAACTCGAAGCCCTTCTCGACAAAACAACCGATCAGCAGACCGACATAACTATCACCATACACGATACAAACGTTAGGGGAAACGATCTGCAGATACCCATCAACAACCTGCTTTATATCGAGGCACAGAAGAATAATGTATCTGTATGCTATATTAATAATGATAAGATAGCTACTGCCGAGATACACACTACACTTGCAGCCGTACTTGACGACCTGCAGACTTACCATAACATCTTCCAATGCCACCGATCATTTGTGGTAAATCTTAACAATATCACCTCGGCACAAGGTAACTCAAACGGCTATCAGCTTAAGCTTGGCACGTGCCCTACAACAGTGCCTGTCTCACGTACATACGTACCTAAACTTAAGTCGTTTATCGCTTAGTCATTCGTCCTTTTTTCTAGTCATTCGTCTGGCTGGTTAGTTATCTGTCAGCCTTTCTAGCCGTCTGTCCCGCAAATTTGGAAGTATCGTATTACCTTTCTATCTTTGCGGCATGAAACAACAATTCGCACATATCATCATCTTGCTGCTCGTAGCCTTGAGTGCTAAGAGTCAGACCACCGTTTCGGGTGTTGTAACCGACGGGCACGAACCGCTCGCAGGTGCTAATGTATTTATAGTAGGTACCATCGACGGTTGCCTAACCGACTCACTTGGCCGTTTTTCGTTCAAAACAACAATAAAAGACGAAGCAACCCTACGCGTTACCTATATGGGATTTAATGACTACACGCAATCCATCACCCTCTCATCTTCTACCCATCTTGCCATCCGCCTTCACGAACGTGCCACAGCCATAGATGAAGTCGTTGTTACAGCCAGCACATACAGCTTTGGTAAGAGCGATAACTTCAAGACTATGAACGCCCTCGATGTTGTTATGAGCGGCAATTCATGTGGCGACATTGTGGCCTCACTGCAGTCGTTGCCCGGCACACAGAAGGTGGGCGAAGACGGGAAACTATATGTACGCGGTGGTGAAAGTGAAGAATGCCAGACATTTGTAAACGGCATGCACGTGCTTGTACCATACTCCACCAATACAGAGAACACTGCCGTTCGCGGTCGTTTCTCTCCATTTCTGTTCAAAGGCATCAACTTTTCACTTGGCGGCTATAGTGGTGAATATGGTCAGGCACTCTCTGCTGTGCTTCCTATGGAGACTACCGATTTGGCCACAAGCGATAAGTTCGGTGTCAGTGCTTCACTTGTCGACTGGAACATCGGCGGCACCAAGGTTTTTACCAGTAGTGCACTATCATTCAATGCAGCCCTCACCAGTATGGGACTCTACGACCGTCTGTTCGCCCAGCGCCAAGACTTAACTCGCCCATACCGCAAGTTCTCTGGCGAGGCACAATATAAAAAGGAATATAATGGGCGAGGCGTGTTGAAATCATACGTAGGTTACGATTTTACATCCGTGGGACTTCATCAGGACGAGCGCCACATAAGCCTTAAAGAGCATAACGTCTATGCCAACCTCACATATAAAACTCCTATAGGGAGAGGCTATACTCTTTTTGCAGGTTTTGCCAACAGCACCGTATTTAACCATATAGACGATGCCGTTAACGCAGGCGACCATTACCGCAACTTCCGCAACGAGGTTCACCTTAAGGCCGAACTGCGAAAGGTATACAATAGTGTACTTAAGCTACAGGCCGGTGTTGAAGATTATATTCGAAACAGCACATTGCGTTTTGCACCTTACCGATACAACCTTGATTATAACATCCTAGCAACCCATATCGATGCCCAATGGCGTATTATGCCAAAGCTTTTCCTTCATGTAGCGGCCAGAATGGAGATGATGGATCATCATTATCAGCTTATGCCACGAACCACGCTCAGCTACATCCCAAACAAGCGATGGCAGTTCTCATTAGTAGCAGGTCAATACAGCCAGACTGCCGAAGACGATATCTTGGCCCAAAGCAACAAATCACTATGTCAGAGCACAGCCAGCCATATCATTCTTTCGATGCAATACAACTTTGCATCATCACTGCTGCGCATAGAGCCTTATTATAAAAGGTATAGCCATCTGCCATTGCTGCACAACGGCATCTACCAGTCAGATGGCTATGGAAACAGTAAAGGTGTGGATATATATGTCGAGAATCACTCGATTAGTAGCCGACTCACTACAACGCTGGCTTATTCCTTTAACGATTCAGAACGGTTGTATATGGACAATACAGAGCCATGCGCCCCTGGTTTTGCATCTCGCCACAACTTGCGCCTTACTGCAAAATACGCTATTGCCAAGTTTATTATTGGTATTGCCAACAGCTATGCCACTGGCCGCCACTTTGCGAATGGCACAACTCCATATTATAACAGTCTGGATGCCAACATCACCTATCTGCTCAGTCCGAAGGTCATTCTATATTCTTCACTGAACAACATTCTGGGGCGCACCAATATCTTCCGTTATGATGCAGCCGGAAACGGCATCACATCATCACGTGACAGATTCTTTTACATCGGTATTTTTGTTTCACTTAAAAATAATAAAGCTTATGACATCTCAAATTTTTAAGCAGTTCGCTGCTATCGTAGTGTTCATTTTCGCAGGAGTAGTTAACATCAATGCCCAGCAGGCCAATGCCGACGACATGCTTCAACTCATTGCCAAGCTGCAACGCCTTGAGGCCATGCAGCCGGATAGTGTCGGCCCTAAATATCAGCTGGCTTTGCAGAGCCTTAACTATGCCGTTATGAATCCACATGCGCCACAAACCGAGAACGTTTTGGCGCAAGCTGAAGAGACCATCAGCAAGATGGAAAAAATGAAGGGTGCCGATCAAAGCGACCTATGCACCCTTCGTGGTTTTCTCTATATGGTACGCATTGTTCAGAATCCCGCTCAGAACGGCCAGCGTTACTACATGGATGTAATGCAGAACTACGAAAAGGCTCTTCGCCTTAATCCTAACAATGGCCTTGCTCAACAGCTTCAACAGAAGTTTCTTGAGGGCATGAAGCAGCACACCAATTAAGCATTACTTGTTGCAGCGCTCAGTGTAGAACTTCTTGAAGTCAGTCCATTTATAATATGGATAGCTCGATGTCGGCACAGGCAGAGTTGCCTCTTCGCCGTTCATCAGGCACTTCACCAGAATATCGTCAGCAGCCTTCTTGCTGCGATAGAAAATGAGCTGAATGTTACTGGCCTTACAGGTTTCCCAGCTTTGGTAACAGTTCTTCACCTCGTTGGGATCCTCCGGATCCTTGTCGGCTCCGTTAATGCCCATCAATACAGTAAGTGGACCGATACAGGTATCGTGACCGAAGCGCAAATCAGCCACACGGTCGCTACTGCCATCAATGGCGGCAGCGGCCTTTTTCAGTATATCCTGCAAAATGGGTATCATCTGATATTGCGGACCAAACACCCATGAGTACACACCCAGATTGTCACCTTCCCAACGGTCGGCCACCTCCTGATCGGTAATGATGTTCCCCATCATTCCCTCATGCTCAATGCTTGGCAACGATGTGTACAAGCTTATCAAGTTGCTCTCTACATGGTGCTTTCCGCCAGGTAGGCCTTCGGTACTAGTAAACACGCGCTGCAGCAGATTTTTGCGCAAGTTATCCTCACCTTTAAACATATCGCGATTCTTCTCATAGCGAGGTTTCAGGTCTTTCGGATAGTTATGCTTCACAGGATTACGACTATCTGTTGGAACCACCCCGTCGAGTGTAAAACGCGATGACTGTTCTCGTATTTCCAGTTTGGGGTTGCACTGCACCAATTCCTGACAGAACGCTGCCATACTGATAACACATCGGCCAACCAACGATGATATGGCTAATACGTTTCCACCTTTTTCAAACACCTCGGGGAAATTGTTATACATCGTGCGAGCTATGCCCTGATGCTGTTTCCACCCCACTTCGGTCAGTTCTTCAACACCCGTCATCAATTCATCCTTTGCCGCCATGAACTTCAGGCGGAACTCCTCACCTGCAGGTGTTAGCAGCTGTTTCTGGTGAGCTACTGTGAGCAAGGTGTCAAGCTCCTTATACAAACTGGTACTCCAATAATAGCGCGAACCATGACGTGCATAATGACTGATATAGAAAGGTTTATAACCCTTTGGAGCCTTGGTCAGTTTCACTTCGCCGGTTTGCTTGTACGGATAGTCAGTACCAAAAGCCCTGCGAGGGTCATCCTTCAAACGATCTAATGCAGAAACACCTTGTGCAAAGGCCGATACAACGGCAAATAGCACAAAAAGTACTGATAGAAAACTCTTCTTCATTTCTTTTCGTAATTTAGTTATTCGGGCGCAAAAATACAACAACTTAGCGAAATAGCCAAACTTTTTTGAAACAAAAATTTTTTTTGTTCATTTTGTTGTTTTGTTGTTACCATCGTTGTAAACAATTAATTATCAACCACATACGGGTGGTAATAACAAAATTTCTGGTGACAACAAAATGGCATTATGAGTCATTTTATAGTTGTTTAATTACAACGGCTTTGTAATAGCGTTACAAGGCAATTGTAACGGCGTTACAGACACCTTGTAACATTTCATTCTAAGGCATCTTTGGTAGCAGTGGTGGCCGAGTCGATAACGTGACCATATTCGCTGATAGAATAATAGATATAGACAAACACCAGCGCACTAATGATGAGCAAAACGGTGAACGGCCAAGCATCGACTGGGAAAAACGAGGTAAACATAATACTACCTAAACCAAAGGCGATAATGAGATGACAGGATCGGAGCATCCACCGCATAAAACCTTCTACACTACCCAACTTCATCGCTATCAAACGACGACTAACACGGAAATAAGTGGTATAGAAATCAAACGACATCCACACACAATGAATCAGGAAAATGAGTAATGTATAGTGAAGAGTGGAGAGCGGACAACTGGTGGCTGAAATCCAATAAGCAGGGAGCCCGACTGCCAAGAAAACGACATCGCGAACCACGACCTTACGGCATAGATAGTGGGGATTGAGCAACGGTGTGTGGCTCCATGTGATGGCAACGCCCGCAATATGGAAATACGACACGGAGAGAGCCGTAGCCAATAGCGGATAAGACAAGCGCCACTGGAAGTGATAATGCAGTAACATTCCTATACCGAACACAGCAAAGAACACTGCCGTAAAACAGCGTGAACGACGATAAACAGGATAATTACGATAGGCATGGTTGCTGGCCAACAAGCCCACAGCCATAGCAAGATTAAGAATCCCGACTATCAACAGTGTTAAATCATAAATTTGTAACTCCATAGCGGGTGCAAAGGTACAAAAAAATAAACGATAGATTGATATGTCGGTGTGGCAAAAGTACAATTACGGCATAGTTTTTTAATTTCTTTAACCTAAAAAGAATTGTGGGCGAACAAAAAATTCTTAATTCATAATTCTTAATTCTTATTTTATTTGTATCTTTGCCGGCGATTTAGAAAATAACAGAGGATAATATTCACAACTTAAAATAAAAGATTAGTAATATGGCAAAGTTAGATTTGACTCAGTATGGCATCACCGGTAGCACCGTGATTGCTCACAATCCATCGTATGAGACTCTGTTCGCAGAGGAGACAAAGGCTGGACTCGAGGGTTTCGACAAGGGCGTAAACACCGAGCTCAACGCTGTTAACGTAATGACTGGTATCTACACCGGCCGTTCACCTAAGGATAAGTACATCGTTAAGGATGCACAGAGCCAGGACAAGGTATGGTGGACAACTGAGGAGTACAAGAACGACAACCACCCCATGAGCGAGGAGGTTTGGGCCAAGGTTAAGGAGATTGCTATCAAGGAACTCTGCAACAAGGAGCTTTATGTAGTCGACGCTTTCTGCGGTGCTAACGAGGCTACACGTCTGGCTGTTCGTTTCATCGTTGAGGTTGCTTGGCAGGCTCACTTCGTAAAGAACATGTTTATCCAGCCAACAGCTGAGGAGCTGGAGAAGTTCGAGCCTAACTTCGTTATTTACAATGCCTCTAAGGCAAAGGTTGAGAACTACAAGGAGCTGGGTCTGAACTCAGAGACTTGTGTTGCCTTCAACACAACAAGCCGCGAGCAGGTAATCATCAACACATGGTATGGTGGTGAGATGAAGAAGGGTATGTTCTCTATGCAGAACTACTACCTGCCTCTGCAGGGTATCGCTTCAATGCACTGCTCTGCTAACACCGACATGGAGGGTAAGAACACCGCTATCTTCTTCGGTCTGTCTGGTACAGGTAAGACCACTCTGTCAACCGATCCAAAGCGCCTGCTGATTGGTGACGACGAGCACGGATGGGACGACGAGGGTGTATTCAACCTCGAGGGCGGTTGCTATGCCAAGGTTATCAACCTGAGCAAGGAGAACGAGCCTGACATCTATGGCGCTATCAAGCGTAACGCTCTGCTGGAGAACGTAACAGTAGCTGCTGACGGTAAGATCGACTTCGCTGATAAGAGCGTAACCGAGAACACTCGTGTATCATATCCTATCGACCACATCGAGAAGATTGCTCAGAAGGTAAACGGCAAGAGCGCTGGTCCTGATGCTAAGAACGTAATCTTCCTGAGTGCTGACGCATTCGGTGTACTGCCTCCTGTATCTATCCTGACTCCAGAGCAGACAAAGTACTACTTCCTGAGCGGCTTCACAGCTAAGCTGGCTGGTACAGAGCGCGGTATCACAGAGCCAACTCCAACATTCTCTGCTTGCTTCGGCCAGGCATTCCTGGAGCTGCACCCAACAAAGTATGCTGAGGAGCTGGTTAAGAAGATGGAGAAGAGCGGTGCTAAGGCATACCTCGTAAACACTGGTTGGAACGGTACCGGCAAGCGTATCTCTATCCCCGATACACGTGGTATCATCGACGCTATCCTGGACGGAAGCATCCTGAAGGCTCCTACAAAGAAGGTTCCTTTCTTCGACTTTGAGGTTCCAACAGAGCTGCCTAATGTAAATCCTGCAATCCTTGATCCTCGCGACACTTACGCTACTGCTGCTGAGTGGGAGGAGAAGGCTAAGGATCTGGCTGCTCGCTTCATCAAGAACTTCAAGAAGTACGAGGGCAACGAGGCTGGTAAGGCTCTGGTTGCTGCTGGTCCAAAGCTCTAATTCAATTGATAGTTTAAAATCTAATTGATAATTATTGGCTGCGCCGAAAGGTGTGGCCAATTTTTGTTGATATATATCAATAACCGCAAAAAATGGCATATAATTCTCAATAACCGATTCTCGATTCTCAATAAAAAATGTTACCTTTGCACTTGTAATCGCGAGATTACTTGTTTTTCATTAGGTTTTAGTAGTTAGATTTTAAGGTTAAAAAGAATTATGTTATTAGATTTTCAAACAACGGTCATGTTGGCATCGGTTGTTATCTCAGCAGCGCTGAGTATTTTTACACTTATGCATACCAACAGACGTTGAAAGGAGTGCGGAGTGAGAGACTCATACCGCCCTCTTTTTTTGCATCAAAAACCTAAACTAACTTAAAATCGGTCAAATTTAGCCATAATTTCATTAATTATAAAGAGAAATGTGCTCATTTTTGCAGAAATGTGCGTAAATTTGCAGCCAAATTGGAATAAAAGCGATATTTACAAAATGAAAAGATATATTTCTGCACTCTGCACAATGCTGGTTTGCTCTATGCTCGTCACTTCGTGCCTGAAGGATTCCGACGAAAAAAACGTCCAGTATTACAACGACACAGCCATTGCCACATTTAAACTGGCAACGGTGAACCGCTACGTACACACCACATCGTCTACAGGTGCCGACTCTGTTTATAAATCAACACTCTCAGATCCTGTGGTGTTTACTATCGACCAACAACAGCACAAAATTTACAACACCGATTCACTGCCATCTGATGTAGACATCAACCATGTTTTGGCAACTATCACAAGCAAGAACAGCGGCACAGTTGTGGTAAACTATCCTGCTTCTGATGGGCAGGATTCACTGCTATACTACAATAGCACCGACTCTATAGACTTTGAGAAGTTGCAAGACCTGCGCGTATATGCACAAGATGGTTCAGGCTATCGCAGTTACAAGGTAACAATAAATATACATAAAGCCCAGACAAACAAGATGATATGGGAACAAAAGTCGATAGCCGACCTTCCCATAGACACAAAAAAGACCATGTGGGAGCAGATAGCCATTAACGCTGGTATGAAACAGCTGATTGGCTATGGTACTGTGGAGACATATGCTTACAACAACGAAGACCAGCTGATGGTTAGCCGCGACAACGGAGAGACATGGACAGCCGACAGTCTGGACGAGGATGCAACATGGCTGCCAACAGAGAACTTTGCTTTTGTATCATGGCCATTTGCTGCTAACGACTCTACAGACTACCAGTTGCTGGTAGGCGTAAACAACAATAACAGCACAGCATGTGTGGTATGGCGCAAAATAGCAGAATACTCAAAGCATAGTATGCCATCAAAGTGGGTACTTATCCCCACAGCCGATCACGGCAAATATTATCTGCCAAAGATGGATAATCTGAACTTAGTAAGATTCAACAGTGCGGTTCTGGCTATAGGAACCGATAAAAAGATTTACGTGAGCCGTGACCAGGGCATAACCTGGAAGACGAGTTCAAAATACACTCTGCCCGACGAGCTTGGTACAAACAACCTTAGTGCAACAACCGACGATGACGGTTACTTGTGGTTGGTTGGAATAGACACTGGCGAAGTCTGGCGTGGAATGATAATTGAATAGAGTGAAAAGGCTGTTGGCAGTAATCTTCATTATGGCCACAACAGTGGCTGCCAGTGCCCAGGAAGAGCCTGAGTACAAGTTGGAGATAGGTGCCGGAACTGGACTAGTGAGCTATGTAGGTGACTATAATAGCAGTTTGGTGAAAGGATTGCAGCCTTGGTTGGTGCTGATGAGCAAATATAGGATGGATCCAAGAACAGCACTGAGCCTGAACATCGGAACAGGAAAGATAAAAGCCGATGAGTTTAATCACCGAATAACTGAAACCGACCTGCGCTTTGAATACAACTTTTGGGCGTATGGCACGGGCAACGAATACAGAGGTGCAAGGCGCTTAGCACCATTCATAATCGCAGGACTGGGAGCGACCTTCTACGGAGGACCAGAGAAAGGAGCAACAATGAACGTTCCCTTAGGCGCGGGCGTGAAATATAAAATAGGTAAAAGACTGAACCTTACAGTTGAATGGGCAATGCGTTTCACGCTGAGCGACAAACTGGACGGCAGTAAAGATCCACTAGGCATTAAGAGCAGCGGATTATTTAAAAATACCGACTGTTACAGCGCACTGCAATTAGGACTAACCTACGACCTCTGGGAGAAGTGCAAAACGTGTAATAACGATAGATATTAAGATATATGAAGGAACTTTTAGACATGAACAGGATTCCCCAGCACATTGCCATCATTATGGACGGCAACGGACGTTGGGCCATGGAGCGTGGCAAAGATCGCAGTTTTGGTCATCAGGCCGGTGTTGATGCAGTACGCCGCATAACATCAGAGTGTACCCGACTGGGAGTCAAGTTCTTAACCCTATACACATTCTCTACAGAGAACTGGAATCGTCCTGCTGACGAGGTAGCAGCCCTTATGGGACTAGTTCTGACATCGCTTGAGGATGAGATATTCATGAAGAACAACGTACGATTCCGCGTTGTTGGCGACCGTTCACGTATACCTGAGGTTGTGAACAAGAAACTTACAGAGACCGAAGAGCATACTGCTAAGAACGACGCCATGACAATGATAGTAGCACTGAGCTATTCTTCAAAGTTAGAACTTACTACTGCTACTAAGCAGATAGCCCAGGAAGTGAAAGAAGGAAAATTGGATGTAAACGACATTACCGAGGATACTATCAACCAGAGATTGTGGACTAACTTTATGCCCGATCCTGAACTGCTGATTCGTACCGGAGGTGAGGTTCGTATATCTAACTATCTGCTTTGGCAGATTGCATACTCAGAACTGTACTTCTGCAATACATACTGGCCTGACTTTATGGAGGAAGACCTTTATAAGGCCATCTACAGCTATCAGAGCCGTCAGCGCAGATTCGGTAAGACTGAGGCTCAAATAGAAGCAGAGGAGAAAAAGTAAAAAAGTGAAAAGTAATTGTGATGCTATATAATATAATAAGGTATATAGGTGTGAGAACAATCAGAATGGTTAGAGTGCTGGTAGCAGTGTTCACCATCAGTTGTTCGATATTCACTGCTACTGCTCAGGATAAGATTGTTAATCCAGACATATCTTACGCTGGTACACCACGTACCTGCGAGATTGGTGGTATCGCCGTTGAGGGCGTAGAGGGATACGAAGATTATGTATTGGCAGGCCTGTCTGGTTTGACCGTTGGACAGGAGATTGAGCTGCCAGGTAGCCAGATAACAGAGGCTGTGAAGCGCTATTGGCGTAACGGACTTTTCTCAAAAGTACAGATAACAGCCGACTCAATCGTAGGCAATAAGGTATACCTGTGTATACACTTAGGCATGCGTCCACGTATCAAGAACATTAACTATAATGGTATCAAGAAAGCCGAGCGAGAGGATATGGAGGCTAAGCTTGGTATGGTTAAAGGTATGAGTCTTACTCGCAACATTCTAGACCGTGCTAAGATTCTTGCTAAGAGATACTTCGACGACAAAGGATATAAAAATGCTGAAATCGATATCGTTCAGCGTGAAGATGCATCAGGACAAGTTACCCTCGATGTGAACATCGACAAGAAGGACAAGATGAAGGTTCATGAGTTGATATTCCAGGGCAACGAGAAGCTGTCTTCAAAGAAGATTAAAGGTTCTATGTTCGGCAAAGGTGCTTTCGGAAAGATTCACGAGGCTGGAAAGCTCTCTAATTTCTTTAAGGCCAAGAAGTTTACCGAAGAGCGCTATAAGGAAGCAAAGCAGGCTCTTATCGAAAAGTATAACGAACTGGGATTCCGCGATGCAACAATCCTGGAAGATTCAGTATATAGTTACGACGATAAGCACGTAAACGTACTGGTAAAGATTGAAGAGGGCGACAAGTACTATGTACGCGACATTACATGGGTGGGTAACACTGTTGTTACTACCGACTATCTGAATGCCGTACTTGGCATGAAAAAGGGTGACGTGTACAACCAGAAGCATATAGACAAGCGACTGAAAGAAGACGAAGATGCCGCAGGTAACTGGTACTACAACAATGGTTACGTATTCTCAGGCATCGAGCCTGTAGAAGTAAACATTGACGGTGACTCTATCGACATCGAAATGCGTGTAACTGAGGGACCACAGGCAAGATTGAACCATGTTCGTATCTACGGTAACGATCGTCTGTATGAAGAGGTGGTACGCCGCGAGCTGCGCACAAAGCCGGGCGACTTGTTTAACAAAGAGGCTCTGATGCGTTCTGCACGTGATATCGCATCAATGGGATTCTTTGATTCAGAAAAGATTGTGCCCGATGTTAAACCAAATCCAGACGATGGTACAGTTGATGTTAACTGGAAATTGGAGCAGAAGAGTAACGACCAGCTGGAGTTCTCACTTGGTTGGGGACAGACCGGTGTTATCGGTAAGGTTGGTATCAAGTTCAACAACTTCTCTATCCGCAATCTGTTCGGCAAGAATAAGCTACACCGCGGAATTCTGCCTTATGGAGATGGTGAGCAGTTGGGATTCAGCTTCCAGACAAATGGTAGCTACTACAGCTCACTGAGTGCCAACTACGGTACAAACTGGTTTGGCGGCAAACGTCCTAACAGCCTGAACGTAGGTGTGTTCTATTCTAAGCAGAGTGATATTTCAAGCTACTACCGTAACAATGCATTCTACAATAACTACGCAATGTATAGTTACGGAATGGGTAGCTACAACCCCTACTACATGAACTACGAATCAATGCTCGACGACGACAAAACAATGACAGTTTGGGGAGCATCGCTGGGTTGGGGTAAGCGCCTGCGCTGGCCTGACGACTACTTCCAGTTCTCGGCTCAGCTTGGATACTCACGCTATATGCTGCGCGACTGGAGCTATTTCTATATCCACAACGGAAACTGTAATAACATCAACTTGGGACTGACATTGTCGCGTACATCAACCGACAACCCACTCTTCCCACGTCGCGGATCTGAGTTTATGGCTCAGGTAACAGTTACTCCACCTTGGTCACTGTTTGATAATAAGGATTATGCAAATCTGGCCAAGAACTCAAGCTCGGTAACCTACGAAGACGAGTTGCAGCAAGTATATCGCTGGATTGAGTACCACAAGTGGAAGTTTAAGAGCCGTACCTTTACATCTCTTACAGGCGGACAGAAGTGCTTTGTGCTGATGACACGCGTTGAGATGGGACTGCTTGGTAGCTACAATAAAGATAAGCGCTCACCATTCGAGACGTTCTATGTAGGAGGTGACGGTATGAGCGGATACTCTTATGGTTACTCTGAGGAGACAATCGGTCTGCGTGGATACGACAACGGAGCACTTTCGTACTCGTCTGCCTACGAGACAATGATGAACGGTGGAACAATATCATCGTATAACTCTTACGCCTACGACCGTTTCACACTCGAGCTGCGCTATCCGTTCATGCTGGGTAACACCACTATCTACGGATTAGGATTTGTTGAGGGTGGTAACGCTTGGGCAGATGCTAAGGATTTCAACCCATTCAAGATGAAGCGTTCGGCTGGTATCGGTGTTCGCATCTATCTGCCAATGGTAGGACTGATGGGTATCGACTGGGCATATGGATTCGACAACATCTACACAAACCAGTACGGAGCTCAGAAGAAGGGCGGAAGCAACTTCCACTTCATCCTTGGTCAGGAGTTCTAAGCTAATTGATAATTTTGAATTAAGAAATAAGAAAATAGTTAAGAGTTGTTTATCGTTGAAACCATCTGAGACCCAAAACGTCAAAGTGGTGTATAACAATTAAAAAAAACGCTTATGAAGAAACTGATTATTTGCGCACTCTGCGCTATCTTTGGATGGACAGCAGCCTCAGCTCAGAAGTATGCTGTAGTTGACATGGAATATATCCTGAAGAACATCCCGGCCTATGAGCGTGCCAACGAACAATTGAGTCAGGTATCAAAACAGTGGCAGGGCGAAGTTGACGCACTGAATGCCGAGGCTCAGACACTCTATAAGAACTATCAGAACGAGGTAGTGTTCCTGTCGAAGGAACAGAAGAAGGCAAAGCAGGATGCTATCGTAGAAAAAGAGAAGCAGGCTGCCGAACTTAAAAAGCACTACTTCGGCCCCGAAGGTGAGCTATTTAAGAAGCGTACTGCTCTTATGTCGCCCATTCAGGAGGAAGTTTATAACGCTGTAAAAGACATAGCAGAACTGCGAGGCTACCAGCTGGTACTTGATCGCGCAAGCGATACTGGTATCATCTTCAGCTCTCCGAAGGTAGACATATCTTCGGAAGTGCTTCGCAAGCTCGGATATAGTAATTAATAATTTAACCAATAAAGAAATGAAAAAATTGATTATCTGCGCACTATGCGCAATCTGTGGTTTCACAACCGC
>Ga0256404_1005970_pt1 | contig 20730 bp, 19 predicted proteins | sample RumenRJG_01DNA_FD_185990 | JGI IMG/M metagenome (GOLD analysis project Ga0256404, IMG submission 185990) | Bovine rumen microbial communities from Lethbridge, Alberta, Canada - RJG_01 | ecosystem: Host-associated > Mammals > Digestive system > Stomach > Rumen | place: Canada: Alberta | collected...
CAGGCTGAACAGGACAGCGAGAATCCCCACGGTCATGAGGGTCTCCGCCAGGGTGAAACCCCGCTTATTCAGTTGTGCGCGTGTCTTTTCCATCACTCCGCACCTCGCTCTGCCGCCGGAAGCTGTACCCTTCCGCGCCGGTCCTCTTCCTGCTCTCCCGTGTCAGCCGTTGCCCTGCTCTCTTACCCTCGCGGATCAGCCGCCCTCTCCCGGCCGCTCCCCGATCACCCGGATGAGAAGCACCGGGATCGACGTCACCGCCGCCCCCTCTCCGTCCTGCCTCCGGCAGACCTTGAGGTTCCGGATGGTCACCAGCTGCCCCGCGAAGCTCGCCTCCTCATAGGTGACAAAGAGGTCCGGCGTGGAGGCCGCGTCCGTCACCAGCCGGCGGGTGATCGCCTCAGGGCTCCCCGCTGCCGCCTCGCCGATGGCGATGTACTCCTGCAGCATGATGACGCCGCTCTCCGCATCCGTGTAGAGTTTCGCCTGGATGCCCCTGCTGCTGTCAAAATAGAGCAGGCTCTTTCCGTCATCCCCCGCCTGAACCTCCGAGGCGGCTGCCAGCTGCTTCCGCAGGGAGGCCGCCGTGGTGGAGAGAAGGGTCTCGGCGTTGGCCCGGCGGGTCACCTTCACGAAGGCCTCCCGCGCGGCCGGAATTCCCGCTGCCACAATGGACGAAACCATCAGGAAGATCAGCAGCGTCACCAGGGACTCGGCCAGGGTGAAGCCTCCCCGCTGATTGAATTTCCTTTCCGCTCTCTTGATCAAGGTGATGGTCCCTCCTCATCTCGTGTGCGGTGCGCGTGTTCCTCAGGGTTCTCCCTCGGGCCTGTAGGAGACCACCGGGTGCCTGCCCAGCGTCTCATTCACATAGCCCCGCACGGAAAAGGTCTCGTCCGGAAGAATGCGCGCGCTGTCCTTTAAAACCATGGTGAAGGGCACGCCCCCGCCCTCGGCCTTTTCCTCCAGCTGGTTGCCGGCCGCGTAGTAGGCTGCCAGGGTTTTGCTGCTCTGGGAGATCATGCGGCCGCTGCTGCCGATCAGCCCCGCGAGCATCATGAGGCCTATGCAGGAAATCAGCAGGGCGATCAGGGCCTCGGCGATGCTCTCGCCCCTCCGGTCCACGCATTTCCGAAGACTTATCATGTTCGCCTCCTGCATCAATGCCCGCTTGCAACGGTCTCAAGCCCGCTGAATTTCCAGGTGATCGCCGTGGTTTTCGTCTTTGTCACCGCCGTGAGGATCCGGTAGCCGCCGGCCTCTGCCTGGGGCGTTCCCTTCTCCTCCCGCTTGGTCTCCCGCTCCCGCTTGTCAGCCCCGAAGGTCATGCGGAGGGTGTAGACTCCGGAGCCAAAGGCCCCGCCGGTGGGCTGGCTGTTCAGCTCCAGGACCAGGGTCCCGTCCTTCTTCAGCGTGGCGGTCCCGTTCACCTTCAGGTCCCCGGGTGCGGCCGCGGGACTGCGGGCCCCCGGCTCCAGGGTAAAGCTCCGGGTGGCCGGGAAGGAAACCCCGGCGCGCTCCGACAGCATGGCGTAGGCGGCCCAGCTGAAAAGGGAATCCGGCGTGAACCCGCCGTCCGCGGGTTTACCGCCGATGGTGAGACTCACGGTCCCGGGCAGTTCCTCTCTGCCGGACTCCTGCCCGTTATAGTCATAAAAGGTGCTCACGCCGGAGGTCTCCGTCCGGACCGCGGTCTCCTCCCGGCCGTCGAACACCTCCTTTAGGAGCTCCGCGGCGGATGTGACGCTGTAGTAGCGCTGATCCGCCTCAGCGAGGCCGCTGAGGCGCCCGGCGGCAGAGGTGGCCGCCACCAGGACCACGGCCCCCACGGCGGAGCAGACCAGGAAGAGAAGCAGGGCGTAGGAAATAGACGCTCCCCGCGCGGAACGCAGTTTCCATCTCGTGCGCGGTGCAATTCCGTGCGCGAGTGACGCGCGCGTTCCCTGTCTCGTATGCGCCCGCAGTGCACGCGCGTTCATCTCCTTCATGGCTGCGCCTCCTGCTGTCCCCTGCCCGTACTGTCATTTCGTCTTTGCCGCCCGCCGGACCGCGCGGTCAGTACCGCGCGCCCGTCTGTGTGCCCGGCTTCTCCCGGTTTTCCGGCAGTCCGGAATCCGGCGTGCCGCCCACCATGGTCTCGTAGAAGGTGGCCGTGAGACTGGCGGCCACGTAGAGCTCATTCCGCTCCGCCATGGTCTGGCAGCGGATCTCATCTACCAGGCAGCGGTACTTGCTGTCGCAGAGCTTCCCGATGATCTGCCGCATGGTCTCGTAGTCCCGGGTGCGGAACTGCAGGGCGAAATTCCTGCGGATCTGGTCCCCGTCCCGGGTGACGTCGGAAAAGTCGATGCTGTAGTCCACGGTGTCCGCGAGGATCTCGTTCAGAAGGGCGATCTCCTCCCGGCTGTTGTTGTAGCTCTCCATCCGGGAGAGCTCCCTGTGCTCTTTCACTTCCCCCAGTTCCTTCTTCAGCTTCTCCAGGCGCAGGGCCTTTCCCTGCACGGCTGCGAGCTCCGTGCGGAGGGCCTCCGCCTCGGCGTTCGCGGAGGCAATGGCGCTCCGCACCGGCCGGTCCACGGCCAGGAAGTAGAGAAGAACCACGAGGATCACGGAGAGAATCACAAGCACTGATTTTTCTCTGCGGGTAAAATCCCGGCCCCAGAGTTTCATTTGCCTGCCTCCTCTCCCGCGCTCTTCAGATAGACCAGGATGTTGGCCCGCACGATGTGGTCCGCCCCGGCGAGCTCCTCAGGAACCCCGGTGTAGGTGCCCGGGCCCTGCAGATCCTCCTTGACGGCGGTTGTCACGCTGCAGAGGTCCACGATCTCAAACTCTCCCAGGTTCTTCACCATCCGGTTGATGTCCTGGAGATCCGAGGCCGCCACGGAGAGGGTGAGCAGGTTCCCGCTCAGGTTCCAGGAGATGAGCCTGGCCGCCTCTCCGGTCTCCTTCTGGACCATGCGCACCACCTCTGCCCGGTCCGCCATGGCGAGTTCTTCCTTCGTCATGCCGGAATAGGTGTAGTGGGCGTACTCCTCCTCCAGGTCGCCGTAGGAAGCGACGCGCCGGTAAATCCCCTGAAGATCCGACTGGAGGGTCTTCACCTCCCCCTCCGCCCGGGTCACCGCGTTCAGCCGGTCCGCCACCAGGAATTTTCCGAAGGCCGAGGCCAGCAGGAGAATCAGGAGGATCCCCCCTGCCGCCAGTCTGAGGTCAATTTTCTTTACGCCGATGGGCGCCAGATTGATGGTGCGCTTCGAGGGCATCTTCCCCCGTCCCGGCACCGGTCTCCCTGTTCCAGCTCCCCGGCTCTTGCCAAAACCTGCCACTGTCTCACCTCACCCTCATTCCATTGCGATGCCGATGGCCTGCACAAAGCTGTTGCAATCCTGGATCTTGTCCCCGCCCGGCACCAGCTCGCTGGCGGGGTGCACCTCCAGGTCCAGTCCTTCCCCGATGGCCTCCCTCAGGGGCCGGATCACCGCTCCGCCGCCGCAGAGCCAGACGTCGCTGATACTGCTGTCCTGGTTCGAGTAGCGGTAGAAGTTCAGGACCCGCATGAGCTCCATGGCGATGTTCCCGTAGGCGGTCTCACACTCCTCGCTCCGCTGACAGTCCTCGTAGTTGGTCATGAGGTAGGTGTGGGCCAGGTGGATATCCACGTTGAAGCGCTCCGCAATCACCTCGTCCAGCAAGGAGAGCCCCATGTCCATCACACGGGTCACCTCGTAGCGGTCCCCCTTGAAGATATGCATGCGGATGGACTCATACCCCAGGTCCAGGATGCAGTACTCCGTCTCATCCGACCCCATCTTCTGCTGGAGGCGGATCAGCTGGATGAAGGCGCAGACCGGCGGGGCCGCCACCGCGAGCTTCATGCCGGCCTTCCGGATCACGTCCCGGATCTCGTCCATATAGGCCCTGGAGGCGCCGACCGCCAGGAGCTCCATGCCCGGGACCCCGGAGTTCTCCCCGGATCCGTCATCGTCCGCTTCCCCCGGCGCTTCGGCCGGGTGCTCTCCCACCAGGGCGTAGTCAAACACATAGTCCCGGATCTCTCCGGAAATGTAGTCCCGGAATTCGAAGGGCAGGTTGTACAGGAGCTGCTCCTCCGTCATGGCGGGCATGACCACGTTTTTGACAAAGACATTCTCGCGGGGGATGACGAAGGCCGCCAGTCCCGCCCGGATCCCGTTCTCCTTCATGCCCAGGCGGAGCTGCTCCGCCATGGACTCCGGCGACACAATGCGCCCGTCCTGCAGAAGGTTCCGCGGCATGGGGACAGACGCCGTGCGGAGCACGGTCTTCCCCCTGACCAGGGCCAGCTTCAGGTTGTCGTAGCCCACATCCACCCCAAGTATCGTCTTTGCCATTGTTTCACCCTCTTGTATTGTGATTGCGCCATTTCCCTCAGATCGGGACCGGCACGCCGCTCCCGTATGAGGGCTCAGAACCCCAGAAGACCCGTGTACCAGCGGACCAGCGGCTCCCCGTAGAGAAGCATGAGGCAGGCCGCGGCCGAGATGGCGGGACCAAATGGAAAGGCCCTGCCCCGCTTTCCCGCCAGAGCCTGGAAGAGAAGCCCCAGCACACAGGAGAGCATCAGGCAGAACAGCGTGCCCACGGGCCCCAGGTAGAGCCCGGTCACTGCCACGAGCTTCACGTCGCCGCCGCCGAGACTCTCCCGGCCAAGGACCCGGTCCAGGATCCCGGAGAGAAAAAGCAGCAGCGCTCCCGCCGCAAGCCCCGCCAGGACACTGGCGAGAATCTCTGCAGGCCGTGGCCTCAGGAACGGCAGGGCCAGAAGCCAGGCCAGCACCGAAATCACGTGGCACTCGTCCGGGATCAGCATGCAGTCCAGGTCCACCAGGGACAGGCAGAAAAGGCAGCAGAGAAAGACGTAGTTCCTAAGCCCCAGGGCCGTGAAACCGAAGCGCAGCAGGAACAGCGCCGTCAGCAGGGAACAGAGAAGCTCTGTCACGGGGCAGCGAATGGAAATGGGCGCCCCGCAGGCCCTGCACTTCCCCCGCTGAAGCACCCAGCTCACCACCGGGATGAGTTCCAGGGGTCCGAGCACGTGCCCGCAGCTGTCGCAGCGGCTCCTGCCCGTGAGAAAGGATTCCCCCCGGGCGGTGCGATCTGCCGCGCAGTTTAAGAAGGAGCCCATGATCGCCCCGAATACCGCCGCGGCCGCGGCGGCGAAGTACAGGCCGGGCCCATACGCCTCATATGACATGCAGCTGCTCCTCCGGCATTTCTAGTAGCGGTCGCCCCAGGCGCTGCCTCTCCAGCCCTCCCGGAACCGCCAGGTGGCGTTATGCGCCTCGTCGGAGAAGCAGAAGTAGGCCAGTTTCCCTTTCTTCGCTCCGGTTCCGGTGAAGCTCCCGGTTCCCTCCAGGCCGTAAAAGGCCACGGTTCCGGCCTTCTCGTAGCCCGGCGTGGTCGCGGTTCCCCTCTTGAGCCCCGTCTCCTCCGTCACCAGGCGGCACGTGAGGTCCGCTCCGTTCAGCTGGACAGTGACGCTTTCCTGCCCCTGTTCCAGCCCGTCCTCCAGCTGGGACAGCACAAAGGAGGCGTTCAGGCGGCAGCGCTCCGCCTTGTCCGGGTCGTGGAGACCGCAGACCGCGGTCCATCCCCCGTCTCCCTTCGGGAGAAAATAGAGCGTCCCCCCGGAGGGACAGTACTGCTCCCGCCCGGGAAGAATGGATGCCAGGCCTCCTACGGCCTCATCCAGCGGAAGCGCCTCGCCCCGCTCGATCATCTCCACTGCCATGGCCCCGTTGACCGACCGGAGTGCAGCCTGGCAGGCCCGCTGCTCCCCCCGGTACCGGTAATCCCGGAGGGCCGGCAGAAGGAGCAGGAAGGCCAGGGCCAGGCAGAGGAGGCTCAGTACAATGTGTATGCGGGCAAGGCCCTCATCGTTATTCAATGGTCACCGCACCGTCCGCGCTGATCTTGACAATGTATTTGTCGGTTTTCGCCGGAATGGCGACTTCCGTCACGTTGCCGTCCACCATGGTCTGCAGCTTCGGAGTATCCATCTTCCAGCCATCTTTCTGCTGCGCCGGCACCTCAATCTCGGCCGCCTGTCCATCGTCCAGGTACTTGGTCACCAGGGTGGCGTAGGCAGAGCGCACGTTGGCCACGTCCGTGGCCTCCCGGCTCTTCTCCAGCTGGGTGGTGAACACCGGGATGGCGATGGCAACCAGCACGGCGATAATGGCTACTACGATCAGAAGCTCGGCAAGGGTAAATCCTTTTTTGTTGTTCTGTTTCATTGTTTGACTCTCCTTTCCTTCAGAGGAAAATTAGTATCTGTAAACCGCCTTTTTCCGGGTCTATTCCCGGGGAGCAGGCAGTGTACATTCGTCTGGTAATTGTTGCTGTAATATCCGGAGCGCTTCGCACTGCGTGCTCGCACGCTCGTCTACGCTCCGCTCCGGTCGGTGCCAAACAAGCGCCACTGGCGCTTGGCACCCCACATTCCGCACTCCCGCGTTGCAAGCTCGTGCGTAATTACATAGAGTTATACATGGCGAACATGGCCAGGTACATGGAGATCACGATAAAGCCTGCCACCACCGCCAGTATACAGAGGATGGCGGGCTCCAGCTTCGCCAGTGCGTCAGAGGTGGCCTGCTCCAGCTCCGCGTCGTAATAGCCCGCAATGGTGTTCAGGGTCTTTTCCAGCTCACCCGTCTCCTCTCCCACTGCGTTCATGTCCACCAGGATGTCCGGGAGACAGCCGGCCTCCCTGAGGCTCCTGCCCAGGGTTCCGCCCTCCTCCAGCTTACCGGTGATCATCCCCACGGACTGGCTCACCCAGGCGTTGTCGATGACCTTCGCCGTGATGGAGACGGCCTTCGCGATGGGAAGTCCCGCCTCCAGCATCATGGCCATGGTATTGGCGTACTGGGAGGCGGCGTTCAGGGTGGCGATGTTCCCCAGCACCGGGAGCTTCAGCTCCAGCTTCGCCAGGTTCAGCCGCCCCTCCTCCGTTTTCCGGTAGAGCATGAGCAAAAGCCCGGCCGCCGCAAAGAGCGCCACCAGCTTCAAGGTGTGGTCCCGGAAGAAGTTCGAGATGGCGATCAGGGCCTTCGTCATGCCCGGGAGCTCCGTCCCCAGCTCCGCGAAGGTGGCGGTAAAGGTGGGCACCACCTTCACCATGAGGACGATCACCACCAGGACGGCGATGATCAGCACAAAGGCGGGATAGATCATGGCGCCCCGGACCTTGGCCCGGATCCGGGTCTGCTTGTCGTAGTGCCGGCTCATGGAGGCGAAGGAGCGGTCCAGGTTTCCGGATTCCTCCCCGGCGCGGATGGTCTCGATAAAGGTGGGCGGGAGCAGCTTCTCCCCCCGCTCGGCGAAGCTGGCCGAGAGGGACCGGCCTGACTCCACGTCCTTCGCCACCTGCTCCAGCAGCTTCTTTAAGGGCCGGTTGGCGGTCTTGTCCCCGATGAGCTTCACGGTCCTGCCAATGGGCACGCCTGCGCGGAGGATGATGGCAAACTGGCTGCACATTAAGGTGAAGGCCCTGCTGTCCAGGCGGTTTCCGCCGATTTCCCTGCTGAAGAAGCTGTCCTCGCCGGCCCGGTCCTTCACCGGGGTCAGCTTCAGGACGATGTCGCAGCTCTGGCGGACCCGCTCGGCGGCGTCGAACTCGTTGAAGGCCTCCACCACTCCGGAGACCTTCTCCCCGCCCTTCGAAATCGCAGAATATTTGTATGCAGGCATTTCCGTCTCCTCACATGGAGTACTTCTTCACGTAGTCCGGATCCTTTGCATAGCGCAGCGCCACCGCCCGGTTCACCTCCCCGGTCTTCACGAGGCGGGCGAGGGCCTGGTCCATGGTCTGCCCGCCGGAGGCCGCGCTGGTGGCCACCGCGTTGACGATCTGGGGGGTGTTGCCGCCGCGGATCAGGTTCCTTATGGCGTCGTTCACCACCATCAGCTCGCAGGCGAGGGCCCGCCCGCCGCTCTTCTTCGGCACCAGCTGCTGGGTCAGGACTGCCTGCAGGCACAGGGAGAGCTGCAGGCGGATCTGGTTCTGGAGTCCCTCCGGGAACACCTGGACAATGCGGTCGATGGAATCTGCCGCGCTGCCGGTGTGCAGCGTGCTGAAGACCAGATGCCCGGTCTCTGCCGCGGTGATGGCGGTCTCAATGGTGTCCCGGTCCCGCATCTCCCCGATGAGAATGACGTTCGGGTCCTCCCGGAGACTGGCCCGGAGGCCTGAGGCGAAGCTCTGAGTATCCCTCCCCACCTCTCTCTGGTTGATGGCGCAGAGGTCCGGCTTATAAACGTACTCCACCGGGTCCTCCAGGGTCACGATGTGATCCTTTCTCGTGTGGTTGATGCGGTCCAGCATGGCAGCCAGGGTCGTGGATTTTCCGGAGCCTGTCTCGCCCGTCACCAGGACGATGCCCTTGTGAAGCTCGGGGAGCGCCATGGCCGCCGGCGGGAGGCCCAGGGACTCCAGGGCCGGAATGTGCTCCCTCAGAAGGCGGATTGCCGCGGAGGGAACGCCCTGCTGGAGAAAGAGATGAATGCGGCAGCGGCTCCCCGCGAGGGTCTCCGCCAGGTCCAGCTCCCCGCTTTTCAGAAGGGACTCGGTCTCGCCCCCTGCCAGGGCCCTGGCCGCTTCCATGCAGTCCTCTCTGGTGAGGGGCTCCTCCGCCATGTTTTCCAGCTGGCCGCTTACCCGGTACTTGGGCGGCAGCCCTAAGATCAGGTGGATGTCTGACGCGCCGTCGTTCCGCGCCTTCTCCACCAGCTTTTCAATCGTAAGCATGTCCCCTCCTGTCAGTCGGCCGCGCCGGCATGTTTATTCCGGTCAGTCAGCCGCGTTGATGTGTCTGTTCCCGTCACTCGGCCGCGTTGATGCGTCTGTTCCCGTCAGTCGGCCGCGTTGATGACCCGGTTCACCTCTTCCACCGTGGTGATGCCTTCGAGAACCATCCGCCGGGCATTCTCCTCCAGTGTCACAAAGCCGGAGTCCGGGGCCGCCAGGGCCTCCTCGATTTTCTCCCGGTTTCCGCCCTCTGAGATGATGCTCCGGAGCCTCCTGCTGATGCCGAGGATCTCAAACACCGCGGCCCGTCCCTTGTATCCGGAATTGAAGCAGGAGGGGCAGCCGGCGCCCCGGTACAGGATCTTCTTCTCGCCCGCCGGGAGGCCCAGGTCGGCGAGCTCCTCCTCGCTGGCCTCGTAGGACTTCCGGCAGTTGGGGCAGATGCGCCGCACCAGGCGCTGGGAGACCACGCCCTTCAGGGCGCTGGCGATGAGGTAGGGCTCAACGCCGATGTCCAGAAGCCGCTCGATGGTTCCGGCGGCGTCGTTGGTGTGGATGGTGGAGAGCACCACGTGGCCCGTGATGGCCGCGCGCATGGCGATTTCCGCCGTCTCGCCGTCACGAATCTCTCCCACGGCGATGACGTCCGGGTCCTGGCGGAGGATCGCCCGGAGCCCGTTGGCGAAGGTCATGCCGGTCTTTTCGTTGATCTGGACCTGGTTCACGCCGTCCACGTTGTACTCCACCGGGTCCTCCAGCGTGACCAGGTTCACCGCCTGGGTGTTCAGCTCGCCGATCATGGCGTACATGGTGGTAGACTTACCGGATCCCGTGGGGCCCACGATCAGCAGCACGCCGTTCTTCATGCGGATCAGCTTCTTATACTTCTCCAGGTCCTCCCCTTCAATGCCGATGGCCGCCGTGTTCACGTTTCCCCCGGCCTTGTCCAGGAGACGCAGCACGATCTTTTCCCCGTAGACCGTAGGCAGGGTGGACACGCGCAGGTCGATGACCTTCCCCTCCACGGACACGTTGAACCGGCCGTCCTGGGGGATCCGCTTCTCGGCGATGTCCATGCCGCTCATGATCTTGATGCGGGACAGCACCGAGGCCTGCAGCTCCCTCGGGATGTTCAGGATCTCATGGAGCACGCCGTCGATCCGCATGCGGACCTTCAGGTCGTTCTCCCGGGGCTCGATGTGGATGTCGCTGGCCCGCTCATTCACCGCACGCTCGATGATGGAGTTCACGAGGCGGATGGTCGGCGCGCTGTTTGCATCCTCCCCAATGCGGTTCGCCGCAAACGAGGTCTCCACCTCCGCCGTGCTCTCCCCCTTGGCTGCCGCCTCCCGGCGCATCTCCTCGATGGCCTTGGCCGCGCCCTCGTTGCCGTAGAGCACCTGGATGGAGCGCTCGATGGCGGATGCGGTGGCCACCATGGGAATGATCCGTTTGTGGGTGGCCTTCCGCACATCCTCGATGGCGTAGAAGTTCAGGGGGTCCTGCATGGCGAGATAGAGCTCGTCCCGCACCACCTTGACCGGCACCACCTGGTACTGCTTCGCGATGTTCTTCGGCAGCACCTGGGCCAGCTCCGTGGGGATGTTCGATTTCGTCAGGTCCACGAACTCGATGCCGAGCTGCATCTGCAGGGCCTCAATGAGGCCCTCCTCCGTGATGAAGCCATGCTCCTGCAGCACAGTCCCGAGGCGCTTGCCGCTGCCCTTCTGGATGGCAATGCCCTCCTCCAGCTGTTCCTGGGTCAGCATTCCGGACGCGATCAGGAGCTCGCCCAGCCGCAGATACTTTCTGCTGACGCCGGAAGTCCGCTTTTTTGTTTCTGTCACTGGCACTGGCATGTTCTCAATCCTCCCTGCAGAAGTCCTCCGGCCGTCCGGGACCGGCGCCGGCGGTAAGATCATGAATGAAGCCCATTATGGGGCAAAACCTTCATTAGAGAAAAGTCTTGTCTCAATGAAACTGTCATCAGAGAAACCCGTCCTCATGGAAAGCCAAAAAGACCCGAATGCAGCAATTTTCCAGGAGGCCCAGGTGTTTCGTCAATTCGCACAATGAATCACTCATAATATACCATAACAAGGTAATTTTGAGCAATGCAACATACTCTTCCTGACGGCAGAATCATAACGATTTCTGCCGGTCCGGTCCAGATATCGGGCGGTTTCTTCAGGCGGTACTCACAGAGGCTTCCGCAGCTGTTCCGGCAGGTCCTTCCAGGCGGGAATCCCGTAGGCGGAGTCCGCGTTTTTCACCGCCCGGAGGATGGCCTCGCTGACCACCTGGGCCGCCACCGTGCCCACCAGATCCATGTCCGCGGCCTTCTCCCCCACAGACAGGGCGTAGATGCTGTCTCCGTCCACGGAGGTGTGCACCGGGCGGATGGACCGGGCGTAGCCGTCGTGGGCCATGCCGGCGATCTTGCAGAGCTGGTCCTTCCGGAAGGCGGCGTTGGTGATCACCACCCCCAGGGTGGTGTTTTCCACGAAGCGGTTTTCGATGGGCTTCAGGTTCTGCAGCATCATGTCTTCCGCGCTGTCAAAGCCGGTTTTGTCCTCTGTCAGGACCCCCGCCACCTTCTCGCCGGTCTTCCAGTCAAAGATATCCCCGTAGGCATTCACCGCCACCACGGCCCCCACCTGGATGCTGCCGATCTCCACCGCATAGCTCCCGATGCCGGCCTTCATGCACCGCTCCATGCCCCCGGTCTTTCCCACCGTGGCGCCGCAGCCGGCACCGTTATTTCCGTCCCGGTAGTTCGGCGCGTCCAGGGCCAGCCGGGCGGCCTCATATCCCATGGCGGCATCCGGCCGGGCCATGGGGTCCGCCACCGTCAGGTCAAAGAGGTCGGACTGCACCACCAGGGGCACCCGGGTCACCGCCACCTCCAGGCCGATGCCCCGCTCTCTCAGGCAGTCCATGACCCCGTCGGAAGCCCCCAGGCCGAAGGCGCTGCCACCCGCCAGGACCACCGCGTGGACCTGCTGGGCCGCCATCAGGGGATCCAGGAGCAGCGGCTCCCGGGAGGCAGGGCCCCCGCCCCGCACGTCCAGGCCGGCCCGCATGCCCGTCTCCGACACAAACACCGTGATCCCCGTGCCCTTTTCCCGGTCCTCCATCTGACCGATTCTGATGCCCGCAATCTCCATGATTGATATTTCTCTAAGGTCTTTCATGACTGGGATCGTTCTCCTTTCCGAATTTCCCTAAGGTCTTTCATGCTGCGATTCCTCTCTTTTCGAAAGAGATTCTCGTCCGTTTTTCCCCGCCGCGATCATAGTTCAATCGTGCTCGGCTTGCCGAGCGCGCGGTCATATCTCCTGGCCTGCGATCCTGGTACCATCATAGCACACTCGAAGTCAGGCGGCCTTGAAGAATAGAACCGCCGCTGTACGCCTCCGCGGTCTCCGTGCTATACTGGAGCCTGTTGATTTGCTTCCTGAATTGAGGTTTCTTTATGAATGCTTCTGAATCCCGCGCCCGGGCGCTTCTTTCCCTGGCTGTCTCCATGTTTGCCTTCGGCACCATCGGAATTTTCCGGAGGCAGATTCCCCTGTCCTCCGGACTGCTGGCCTTTGTGCGGGGACTCTTGGGCGGGAGCTTTCTCCTGCTTCTTCAGCTGATTAAAAGCAGGAGCTCCGTCCTTCCCGATAAGGAAAACAGCTCCCTCCTCTCCGCCTTCGGCGGCGGGAAACGGCTGGCGCTCCTCATTCTCAGCGGCGCCTTCATCGGCTTCAACTGGATTCTCCTCTTCGAGGCCTACAACTACACCACCATTGCCACCGCCACCCTCTGCTACTACATGCAGCCCGCCCTGGTGGTCATCGGTGCCGCGGTCCTGTTCCGGGAAGCCCTGCCGCCGGCAAAGCTCCTCTGTGTGCTTCTCGCCTTCGCCGGCATGTACCTGGTCTCCGGTGCCGCCGAAAACGGGATTCCGGGGCCCGGGGAGCTGAAGGGCGTTCTCTTCGGCCTGGGGGCCGCGGTCCTCTACGCGGCGGTGGTGCTCTTAAACAAGGGAATCGGCGGAATAGATCCATATAAAAAGACGACCGTGCAGCTGTTCTCTGCGGCGGCCGTCTTGTTTCCGTGGCTTCTCGCCACGGGCGGTTTCTCCTCTGTTCACCTGACTGTCACCTCTACAGCCCTGCTCCTCATTGTCTGCATTGTGCACACCGGTTTCTGCTATGCCCTGTACTTCGGCGCTCTGGAAAAGCTGCCGTCCCATACAGCGGCGCTCTTCGGTTACATCGACCCGGTGACCGCCATCCTCCTCTCAGCCCTGCTTCTGGGCGAACATCTCACGCTCCACGGCATTCTGGGCACTATTCTCATCCTGGGCTCCACCCTGGCGGCGGAGCTGCTGTTCTGAGCGATTCGATTCAGCTTCCATCTGCGGCTCAACTCAGCATGGCCCTCATATGCCGCCCTTCAGCGCCACGGTTTTTCGAAGCTCTCCTAGGACGATCCCGCGGCCCTGCGGATCGTCAAACCAGCGCTCCAGATGGGTGTGGGGCCCATATGCCGCAAGCCAGCGCAGGTTCTCTCCCGCAAGAGACGGTATGCGCGACGCAAGCAGCCGCGCCCTGGGAATCTGGAATCCGCCGGTCAGGATTCCGATTCTGGAAAGGGCCTTCTTTCGCTCCGCTCGCAGCGCCTTGATCATAGCTGCGGAATATTCCCTCCGGCTTCACCGCAGCGCCTTCTCTCCCAGCAGCTCATCCAGAAGCCTCCGCAGACGGGCTAGTCCATCCCCTTCCATCTGCAGATGCCTTCCCTCCTCTGTGACCCAGCTCTCCTCCTCAAATCTTAAGCGTCGGGTATGGCCGTCCGCAAAGGTGAACAGAAGAAGATCCGTGTAATCCTCCACTGCGGAGCCCTCTTTCCCGGATGCTTCCAGAGCCTGCACTGCCTCGACAATGCCCCCGATCACCTCCGGGTCCTCTGTCTCCGCGTACGCGCTGTAGACCCACATCCTGTCATAGCGCAGAGACACCGGCAGCTCCGTCTCCGGCCAGAGGGCAGACGCATCTGTTTCTGTCTCAGATGATCCAGTCTCTGGTCCTGTCTCTTCTGCTTCTGTCCCTCCCTGCGTTTCTGCAGTTGCTTCCGCCTGCTTAACATCCATCTGCTTTGTTTCCGCCTGCTTCCCTTCCGCAGCCAGACCTGCAGCAGAGCATCCCCCCAGTACCGCCAGTACCAGAAATCCGATGACTGCACCTGCCAGCCTGTTTCTTTTCATAGCGCCCCTCCATATGTTTTGTCATTGACAATTCATCGTTTTTAATTGACAGACAGTTCTTTTTTTCAGCATACTAATAAGATAATACAGGGCAATGTCAACCTTTTTTGCTGTTTTTTTAGTCCATTTCCAATCTTTGTTCTTTTGATTATATCAGTATACCAGAATCGTATCAGGTTTTTCCGGTCAACACCGTTTTTCACACGTCGGAGGGAGGAAATCTGTATGAATTCCAGTGGATCTCATCGAAAGAGGCACGTCAATCTGAAGCGGTTCCTTGTCCTGCTTCTCATCTCCGCCCTGCTGCTCTCCTCCTGCGGAAAGCGGGAATACCCGATTTACACGATCGGCAGCGGCGCAGGGGGCGCTGCGCCTGAAAAGGAAACTGAAGTCAGCAGTCCCGAGGGCGGCTCTGAGACGGAGGCGGATGACAGCGGCTCCATCTTCGGCCGCGTCAGCCGGAAAAAGGACGGCGGAGACAGCCCGGACGGCGGAGGTTCCGGAGACGATTCCGGCGGCGGTGACTCCGGCAGCGGCGGTTCCGGCAGTGGCGGCGATTCCGGTGACGGCGGCTCCGGCAGCGGCGATCTGGAATACGAAGATGGCTTCGTGGTGAACGACGGGCCCAACACCGCTTACCAGCTCACAGAGGAAGACATCCAGCGGATGAACGACAACAAGGCGGTCATCGTCCGCAGCAACAACGGGTACGTCTCCACGCTGGTGGGCCGCTGGTACGACAAGCGGATCCTGGTGAAGCAGAACGACATCCAGACCTTCGAGGCTGCCATCAATTCCCTGAACGGCCTCGCCACCCTCCTGGGCTTCCGGGCCGGCACAGAATTCTTTGCCGCCTACGGCTCCCAGGACCAGAAGGGCTACACCTATCTCACCTACCAGCAGCGCTACGGCGGCGTCACCGTGGAAAACGCCACCATGCACCTGGTCATCGACCCGGAGGGGAATCCCTGCGCGGTCAGCTGCTCCTTCTCCCCGGAACTGGGCTTCAGCAATGAAACCCCCACCATGACCGCGGCAGAGGCTGTGAACATCGTCCGCGGCTACGCTGCCCAGTGCGGCTTCCCGAACCTGAAAATCTACGAGGAAGCCACGGTCCGGGCGGCGATCCCGGTCTACACCCAGATTCACAACTGCTATGTGGTGTTTTCGGACAACCCGGAGGGTGTCTCAGGCTTTGAGAGCCTTCGGTATTACAAGTGGTTCGTCACCATGGAGCAGAACGCGGAGTTCCAGATCCTCATGGTTCTGCCCTCCTCTACCCTGACAGTCTCCGCGGACACCTCCTATTACCCCACCAACGAATACTTTGAGAACCTGGAGCCTGTGACCTGGACCGGCCAGCTGAACCTGATGAACGACGGGGTGAAGCAGGTGGAGGTCACTGTGGCCTACAACAAACAGGACGGCCAGTACTACATGATTGACCCGGTGCGGAAAATCGCCGTTGCCGACTGCTATGAGTTCCTCTACGGCTCCGGCATGAAGTTCCTCACGAATTCCGAGAACCGCTGGGAGGAGCGGGACCTGGCCGCACTGTACAACTACGAGGCCTCCTACGACGCCTACGCGAAAATCGGCATCAAGGCGCCGGACGGCTTTGAGACGCCCATCCTTCTTCTCCGGGAGTACTGCGACGAGCAGAAGAACCCCGTGGACAACGCCTGCTACATGGCCCAGTTCAACGGCTGGTTCACCTTCTGCTACAGCGTGGCCAACAACTATTGCTACGACCTGGACGTCATCGGCCACGAGTACACCCACGCCGTGACGGAGGCCTGCATCATGGGCAACAACTACCAGAACGACGCGGGCGCCATCAACGAGGCCTACTCTGACATCATGGGGAACCTGATCGAGTACATGGCCGGGCGCACGAAGGACAAGCTGTGGCTGAACGGCGAGAACTCCAACGAGGCCATCCGCCAGATGTCGGATCCCGTGGTCTACCACCAGCCGGACTGCATCGGCGGCCCCTACTACGTGCCGAACGTGGATATCCCGGCCCAGAACTTCAACGACTGCGGCGGCGTCCACATCAACAGCGGCATCATCAACTACGCCGCCTATCTCATGTACGAGAGCGGCCTGGACTACGCCACCATGTTTGACCTGTTCTACGCCTCCATGAACGTCCTGACCCCGGCAAACTCCTTCGAGGACGTCTACGCGGCCCTTATTTACAGCGCCCGGTCCAGGGGCTACACCCAGTTTGAGGAGAACATCACGGAGGCCTTCCGGAAGACAGGCGTCATAGGCCTGGACCGCGTTGCCCAGGAGATCGCCGGAAGCCAGCGGGAGGGCTTCGGCACCCTGACACTGAACGTGTTCGACTTCCGCACCACCCTGCAGCTCATCCTGGTGTTCGATCCCACGACCGAGCAGCGGGTCGGTATGTTCTGGCCCAACTCCACGCTCACCGCCCGGATGACGCTCCCGGAGGGCTACTATTACCTGGAGCTCCTCGTGATGAACTACTACACCGGGCAGATGGAGGACTACGTGTACGACAACGCCTCCGGCTGGGTAACCAGCTGGGGCGCAAACCCCGCCGTCTACGTGACCCCCGGCCAGACCACAGACCTGCAGGCCTTCAACGGCGGCTGACCGGCAGTCTTCTGCTTCTTCAGAATTCTTGAATCTTTCATTGTGCTCCCGGTCCCTGAAAGATCCCGGGAGCAGAAAGGAGAAAACCATGTTTTGTCCGAAATGCGGGAAAGAAACACCGGACGGCGCCCAGTTCTGCATGAACTGCGGGTTCAATATCGGAGAATTCCTGAACCAGGCGAAAGCCGCGGCAAAGCAGCCCGCGGCCGATGCCGGCAGCCAGCCATCTGACGCGGAAGCACAGGCCTCGGCGGAGGCAAAGGCCGCTGCCGAGGAGGCTGCAAGAAGGCAGGCCGAGGAAGCTGCACGGCTCCAGGCTGAGCAGGCCGCTGCCGAGGAAGCCGCAAGGCTGCAGGCTGAGCAGGCCGCAAGGCTCCAGGCCGAACAGGCAGCCGCCGAGGAAGCCAGGCAGAAGGCCGCGGCGGAGGCAAAGGCTGCCGCCGAGGAGGCCGCAAGGAAGCAGGCCGAAGCGGAAGAAATCGCGAGGCAGAAGGCCGCGGAGGCAAAGGCTGCAGCCGAGGAGGCCGCGAAGCAGCGGGCGGCGGCCGAGGAAATCGCGAAGAAGAAGGCGGCAGAAGCAAAAGCGGCTGCCGCAGAGGCAGCAAAGCAGCGGGCGGCGGCAAAAGAGGCCGCCCGGGCAGCCGCGTGGCAGGAGGCGGGAAGCACCCCCGGGCAGCCAAAGGCAGGCGGACCGAAGCCGTCTCTGTCGGAAAAGCTCTCCGGCCTGGCCTCCGGCGCGTCCGGGGGACAGCAGAAGCGGATCCCTCTGATCGCGGCGGCCGCGGCGGTCCTTCTCCTGATTCTGTTCGCTGTCACCATGAGCCGCCCGAAATACGAGGTCAACGACCCGAAGCTGGAGGCCGTCACGCCCATTCCGGGCTACGTGTCCGGCGAGAGCAGCAGCCTGAACGTAAGCTTCCTCTATCCGGAGGGGAGCACCCTCCGGGACAACGAGTCCGGCGGCATCTATATCTATCCCTCCGGAAGCCAGGGAATTCCCTTTATCCAGATCACCAAGGCAAAGGGGAAGCAGGACCCGGACGCCTATTTCAAGGCCTACGGGAAAAAGACCAGCCAGGAATACCCCGACGCAAAATACGAAGAGGTCAAAAAGGCCCCTGTCACCGACAAGGTGCTCTACATGCAGCGGGCCCGGGTCTTCCGGGACGGCGCCGACCAGGTGATCGACCGCTACATTGAGATTTATCCCTCAGAAACTGTCGAATACACGGTAAAGAGCTACAAGGAAAAGAGCGAGGAGCAGGCCCTGCGGGCCCTAATCGAGAGTCTCCGCTTCGGCACCGGCGTCTATCCCGCGGCAGCTCCCAGTGCAGGTTCGGGCAGCGGCTCCGGGGGCTCTGGCTCAGGCAGCGGTTCAGGCGGTTCCGGCAGTGGTTCCGGCTCCGGCGGCGGCTCTGAGCCCAGTGCCCCGGCGCCCACCTCTCCCGCGCCCACAACCCCGGCACCTACCTCTCCCGCTCCGACATCCCCGGCGCCCACCTCTCCCGCGCCCACCGTTCCCGAGACCGCGGCAAATCCCGGCGGCTCCGGCGGCGGTTCAGGCGGCGGCACCCCTGTTCCGGGCCAGGAGAACTTCTCCATGTTCACCTCTGACAGCGGCCACTTCGCCATCATGGTGGACACCACCCTGGTGCAGACGGTCCTCCAGGCACAGGACGGCCTGGACGTCCGGCTGAAGGCCTTCGCGGACGACGACACGGCTGACGTCAACGTGCGCTGCCACAATCTCTCCTCGGAGGGCATCACCACGGCGGATCAGTTCCTGAAGGCCTACGCGGACGAGATGGTGGCAAACGGGGCCGCCCGCCCCCAGATCTACGACATGGGCGGAGGAACCCTCTTCTTCAAGGGCATCACCTCCACCTACAACGACGAAATCCTGGGCGAGATGGCCATGTACCTCTTCGCCGCAAACGATAACAAGGGAAATATCTACACCATCTACTTTGAAAACTACGCGGAGGATGCCGACGCCTACACCAATGTGGTGAACGGCCTGTTCGCGTCGCTAACCCCCATGTGAGGAGTCCATTCATGGAAAAAATCCAGTGTCCCGGCTGCACAGCGCCCCTGGAATGGGACGGCTACACAGAGCTTCTCTCCTGCCCCTACTGCGGTTCCCGCATCGACATGCGGAGCCACATCAGGCGGCAGAACGGCGGCCCCGCGCCGGTGCTCACGGACTGCGTGGGCCGCGGAGCGGTTGCCGCTATTCCCTGCGTTATCCAAGACGCCCAGGGCGCCTGCTTTTTAAGCTGCTACGTGCCCTCCGGGTGGCCTGTGCGCTGCGGCAGCTCCGGCCCTGACTTCGGCGATCCTGCCAGGGACGGGGCCCACCTCAGCACAACCATGATGCACCCCTCCGAGAAGGCCTTCATTGTCATCCGGACAAAACAGACCATCCGGCACGTGGAGCCCTCCTTCCTGAACCAGAACGGCCGCCGCCGCCTCAACACCATGGGCGTTCAGTACGGCCAGGGCGGCATGGAGGGAACCACCCGCACCGCCGGCGAATACGAGGACGAAATGTTCAGCTTCATCTTCCGGAACAGTCCTCCCTCTCTCCGTCTCTTAAAGGAGGAGGATGCCGACGAGACGGAAAAGAAAACCCAGCAGCAGATCCTGGCCATGTATCACAGCCAGGGCTTTACCGCCTCGGCGGACTGGAAGCGCCGGTGGTATCTTCTGCAGCACCCGGACGGCAGGCAGCAGAACGCGGTGGCTGAGACCAGGATCGTCTCCTTCGAGCAGGCCGGCCAGACGCCCGGCATGGGCGCCCCTGGCGGGCTCTTCGGCGGTGCTCCCGGCGGAGGGCTGTTTGGAGGCGGCTCCAACAGCGGACTCTTTGGAGGAACTCCCGGCGGTGGTGCTCCCGGCGGCGGGCTCTTCGGGGGCGGCGCACCCGGCGGAGGCCTCTTCGGCGGCGGCAGGCGCCTGTCGGAGATGCTCGGAAAGGGCGTGAAGAAAATGCAGGACGCCTTCCGGCAACGCTTCTGGGAGGTCCAGTATGAGCTCACCCTGATCGCGGACACGGACATTGCCAACGACTGTCTCAAGGAATTCTGGAAGGTCCGCTCCTCCATCCAGTACCTGCCGGCCTTCGAGCAGTACCGGCAGAAGAACCTCCAGTTCGTCCAGCAGTGCCTGAACCAGATGGTGGCAGACCGGGCCGCCTCCAACGAGCGGCGCATGCAGATGATGATGGACACCCAGCGCCACATTCACGGCACCATGAGCGACATGCAGGCCTCTGCCTCCGCCTCTCATGACCGGGTGGCCCAGAACTGGTCCAGCTACATGCAGGGAAGCAGCTACGCCGGCAGCGGGCCCTCCGGGCAGCCCGTCTCCTCCATGGACCGGGTCCGGAATCTCCAGTCCGAGGCCATAAGGGAGGTGGACACCTACTACGGAAACGACGGACAGGTCTACGAGGCCTCCACCTCCTACGACCACGTCTACCAGGGCAACAAGGACCAGGACAGCTTTGTGGGCACCTCCGGCACCACCTGGGAGCCCGGAACCGACTTTGACGAACTGAACAAGACCGGCGGAAACTACTGAACATAATAAAAGACTGTGACCCGGAGCCGCGCATAAAACTGCTCCGTTTCACAGCCTTTTTTCTTTGAACCAAATCGCCGCCCTGCGGCGATAGCCTGCCGACTTTATCGGCGATATTGAAGACTGTCTCTTGCCAAGGCAGTCTTTTTTGTTTACTCTCATTTTGCTCCTACATACAAAAATCCCCATAAATGAGTGTCTCAGTTTGGCGACCAGCACTCATCCATGGGGGTGCGCATCAGGTTAATAAAAACCTGAAAGCAAGCAAGATGAGTATACTGGATTTATCCCTTCCGTTCAAGTGCATTCGTGGTCCGCCCTTTAAAACAGGTCTGCTTGTTGAATCCGCAAACCTGCTTTGAAAGGATAGGACATGAAACATACACAGTCTCAACTCTACAGACAGGAGCTTCAGGGTATTTCCGATGTCCTGGAGCTGATCAATTACCGCCCCCGCACGATTGACAGCTAT
>Ga0256404_1005971_pt1 | contig 20727 bp, 16 predicted proteins | sample RumenRJG_01DNA_FD_185990 | JGI IMG/M metagenome (GOLD analysis project Ga0256404, IMG submission 185990) | Bovine rumen microbial communities from Lethbridge, Alberta, Canada - RJG_01 | ecosystem: Host-associated > Mammals > Digestive system > Stomach > Rumen | place: Canada: Alberta | collected...
GGTTTTCCTTGCTGTGATGCAAGCCTGAGGAACAAAGGGCACAGCCCTTGCATCACTGCAAGTATTTTGTTTGTGTAGGGGAAGGGAAATGGTCCTGGACAGGCTTGACACCTATCTTGCGGGAAGGTCTGATGCCGCACCGCCAAACCACCCGCAGAACATTCTACTCCCCTCTCCTTTGGAGAGGGGTTAGGGGGGTGAGGCTTTCTTTTTACAGTTTATTCCCCTCCTTTGGGAACACCACTACTGGCTGATAGTGCTTGGCCTCCTCAAAGTCCATGATGGCATAGGCAATGATGATCACCGTGTCGCCGACCTGCACCTTGCGTGCCGCAGCACCATTGAGGCAGATGCAACCCGAGCCGCGCTCTCCTTTTATAATATAGGTCTCGAAGCGCTCGCCATTGTTGTTGTCCACGATCTGCACCTTCTCACCGGCAATGAGGTTGGCGGCGTCCATGAGATCCTCGTCGATGGTGATGCTGCCCATATACTGGAGATTGGCATCCGTGACGGTCACACAGTGCAACTTGCTTTTTAATACTTCTATCTGCATGGGGTATGATATTGAGCTGTTTGCTGAATGATTGATGAGTCGCTATTACTTCGTCTCGGGGTCCTTGTATTTGATGTGGTCGATCAGGCGGATCGGCGTGTGTCCGCAGTAGACGGTGATGCAGCCCACCACGTAGTCGCTGTCGTCCCAGCTGTTGACGTCGAGCAGCGTGTTGCCGTCCACAATCTCGAAATACTCCACGTCGAGGCCGTCGATGGCGTTGATGTCAGCCACTACCTTGTCGTGAGTTTCCTTGACGGTGTGGTCCTTGGCATAGTCGACACTGGCTTTCAGTGCCTTGTAGATGTTCGGTGCGATGGCGCGCTCCTCTGGCGTGAGCAGCGTATTGCGGGAACTCTTTGCCAGTCCGTCCTCGTCGCGTACGATCGGGCACTCGACGATGTGCACGAGCTTGTCATAGCCGATATACTTCACCAGTCGCTTCACCACAGCGATCTGCTGCCAGTCCTTCTCGCCGAAGTAGGCACGGTTGGGCTTGACGATATAGAAGAGGCGGCTCACCACCTGGCAGACACCATTGAAATGGCCCGGACGCTTGGCGCCCTCCATGACCGTTGACTGCGGCGGGAATTCAAAGTGGCGGGTATCGGGAGTGGGATACATCTCCTCCACCGAGGGGGCGAAGACATACTGCGCCCCGCAGGCCTCGCAGAGCTTGCAGTCGGCTTCGAGTGTACGGGGATAGCGATCGAGGTCACCCTTGTCGTTGAACTGTGTGGGATTGAGGAAGATAGACACCACAGTAGCGCCGTTTTCCTTCACGCTACGCTTGATGAGAGAGGCGTGCCCCTCGTGTAATGCACCCATAGTAGGAACGAGACCAATTTCCTTTCCTTCCTTGCGCACAAGGAAGAGCTCGTTCTGAAGATCTACAATCTTTTTGAATACTTTCATTGCCTGTTTTTCTAACGGAGTGCAAAGTAACAACTTTTTTGCGTAACTGGCAAGAAATCACCGCTTTATTTTCATTGCGAGGTCGTGTAAACGTTAAATAGCTATAAAAGATAAACGCAACTTATCTACGATAAGCGTTGTGTGCGAGTTTTTTCGTAACTTTGCAAGGTTATTTAGTCCGTGGAGGCTCAGTTCAAGTGGTGCTGATGCTGCGCCCGCCTTGCGGAAAAACCCGTTTAATTAATCAATTCAATGTACGCAATCGTAGACATTAACGGTCAGCAGTTCAAAGCCGAAGAGGGCAAGAAGCTCTTCGTCCATCACATCAAGGACGCCGAGGAAGGCAAGACTGTTGAGTTTGACAAGGTGCTGCTCGTCGACAAGGACGGCGCAGTGACTGTCGGTGCCCCCACCGTTGAGGGCGCAAAAGTAGTAGTAGAAGTGGTGAACCCGCTTGTCAAGGGTGACAAGGTCATCGTGTTCAAGATGAAGCGCCGCAAGGACTGCCGTCGCAAGAACGGCCACCGCGCTCAGTTCACCGAGGTATCAATTAAACAAGTAATCGCTTAACAAGCAGGAGGTATTCATTATGGCACACAAGAAAGGTGTAGGTAGTTCTAAGAACGGACGTGAATCAGCTTCAAAGCGTTTAGGCGTTAAGATTTGGGGTGGACAGAGCATCGTTGCCGGCAACATCATCGTTCGCCAGCGTGGCAACAAGCACTTCCCAGGTGAGAATGTAGCTCAGGGCAAGGACGATACGCTCTATGCTCTCAAAGACGGTGTGGTGTATTTCCACAAAGGTGCCCGCGACAAGAGCACCGTGTCTGTGCTCTCACCCGAAGCTTACGCAGCTAAAACGAAAAAGGCTGAAGCATAAACATTAACAAAAAAGACTTATTCCAAACAAACATAGAAGCCTGCTCCACCACGGAGCAGGCTTTCTACGTTTATAGACATGATGACAATTTTTAGTGTCTACAATAGAGGGGGCAGTACAGTGTCTATGATGAATACAGGTTACATGACATAAGTACAAATCAATACAAGGCAAGGTAAACAATGTTAACCTTGGCTTCTTTCTTAATGATTTTCCATACATATTAAGTTTCTATTCTTTAAGGCAAAACGGGGAAGTAAAAGATCAAAAACTAAACAAAAACCTAATATTTATGTTATATAGGATATAAAATCTAGATTTTTACTATAAAAATGAAAGAAAAATCCATATTATAACAATAAATTAATAATAATTTCGTAACTTTGCAACCGTAAACAAACGTTATACATAGAATAGAGAGTTTCAGCCACATTATTAAATATTAATTTATGAGAGAGAAGATCACATTATTGTTTGCGAGCACAATGCTTGCGGCTTCTGCCTTTGGGCAAAGCCAACAGAAGTTTTCAGGAAAGGTCATTTCCCAAGATGACAATGAACCTGTAGTGGGCGCCTCGATCATGGTAGTGGGTACAAAAACCGGTACCATCACAGACTCGGAAGGGAACTTCCAACTCGACATTCCAAGAGGCAAACAAATCAAAGTCAGCTATATAGGCATGCGCACGGCTACCTACACCTACAAGCCCGGTATGACCATCACCCTGGTGCCCGACGCCAAGAGCCTCGACGATGTGATGGTCGTAGCATACGGCACGGTGAAGAAGTCGGCATTCACGGGATCGGCCAGCGAAGTCAAGGCCAGCGACATCGAGAGTCCTGCTGCCTCGATCGACAAAGGTCTGGCCGGACAGATCGCCGGTGTGCAGGTCATCTCCAATTCCGGTCAGCCCGGCTCCGGCACAGAGTTTCGCGTGCGTGGCTCCGGTTCTCTCTCGGCAAGCAACAACCCTCTCATTGTCGTTGACGGCGTGGCACTGAGCAACAAGGAATATTCCGAGCTGGCCTACGAAAACGACAACTCCAGCAACGTCTTGGCAGCCATCAACCCTGACGACATCGAAACGATCACAGTCCTCAAGGACGCCGCTGCCGCCGCCCTCTACGGCTCGCGTGCAGCCAATGGCGTGATCGTCATCACCACCAAGCAAGGACATTCCGGCAAGACACGTGTCACGGTAGATGCCAAATACACCTCCGCTTCTATGGCTGGAAAGTACAAGATGATCTCCTCGGGCGACTACTATGGCCTCCTCTACCGCTCACTGCGCGAGCAGGGCTACTCGGTAGAAGATGCCAACACGACAGCAGCCGGTACGCTCACCCACCAGCCCTACAACATCGACAATCCTTGGGATGACAATGGACCGGTAGCTAACGCCAGACTTGCCGTCAACACAGACTGGCAAGACGAGATCTACCACACCGCAGGCACTTGGGATCTCAATGCCAACGTCTCCGGCGGTAATGACCTCACACAGTATTTCTTCTCAGCTGGCTATCTCGATCAGGACGGCGTGACGCCAAACTCTGGCTATAAGCGCTATTCGGGCAACCTCAACGTCAGCAGCCAAGTCAACAAATGGTTGAAGGTAGGCCTCAACGCCAAGTTCTCACAAAGCACACAGAACTCGGCTGTTGCCGGTGGCGCCGGTGCCAGTCCACTGATGAACGCCGTACAGTTCCCCAACGCTGTGCCCGTGTATATTGTCGACGCCAACGGTGACCCCGTCTTGGATGCTAACGGAGAGAAGCAATACAACTTCACCAACCCCACCAGTCGCGACTTCAACCCGATCGCCATTCCTAACATGAACGTGTACCGCACGAAGCAGACTCGCCTCATCGCCTCCGGCTTCGCGGAAATCACACTCCCGTTAGGACTGAAATTCCGTACGGTGATCTCGCCGGACTTCCTCTACAACAACGAGCATCGCTACTGGAACCGCTACCACGGCGACGGACCTGCCTACGGTGCGCGCTTGGACAAGTTCCACACCACTGACTATACTTACACTTGGACCAACACGCTGAACTTCAACCATCAGTTTGGTTCTGACCACACGCTCAATGTGTTGGTAGGTTCGGAATATTGGCGCAGTTCCTACGAGTATCTCACCATCGCTGCCGGCAACCTGCTGGGCAACCTGCAAGAGCTCGCCGCCGCGGCCTCCAACATCGGCTACAGCTCCTATACCGACCGTGAGAAGCTGATCTCTTATTTCGGCCGTGCAGAATATGCCTACAAAGACCTCTACAACCTCTCTGCAAGCCTCCGTACCGATGGCAGCTCCATATTTGGCAGCGACAACCGATGGGGTACTTTCTGGAGCGTAGGCGCTTCCTGGCATATCAACAATGAGAAATTCCTCAAAGACGCCAAATGGATCGACAACCTCAAGCTCAGAGTGAGCTATGGTACATCCGGCAACAAAGACGGATTAAAGGCTTATGAGGCAAAAGGCCTCTATACCGTGGACACAGACTATAAATATGGTGACAACCTCGGTGTGGTACTCACACAGCTCCCCAACAAGAATCTTTCTTGGGAATCACAGAAGATGTTCAACGTCGGTGTAGACTTCAGTTTCTGGAACAAGCTCTATGGATCCGTCGACTATTTCTACAAGGTATCAGACGGCTTGCTCTATGACTATCCGCTTGCCATGCAAAACGGTTTGAAGAGCCTGAGCCTCAACGCCGCCAAGACCTCCAACAAAGGTTTCGAGGTCGTCTTGGGCTATCACGTACTGTCCTCCACTCCCGTGAAATGGAACACAGAACTCAACGCTTCCTTCATCAGCGACAAGATCAAAGACCTCTATGGCGACAACGACGTGCGCCGTACCGACTATGCCAAGATATGGTCTGTAGGCGGATCGCAGTATGAGTTCTACATGCCTACCTGGGCCGGTGTCAATCCCGACAACGGTGACCCACAATGGATCCATGTCGCCGACGACGGCACGAAGTCCGTCACCAGCGACTACAGCCTGGCTACACCGCAACGCCAAGGCAAGGCCACGCCAACGGTATATGGCGGATGGCACAACGAACTCTCTTGGAAGCAGTTCAGCCTCTCCATGCAGATCAACTACTCCATTGGCGGCAAGGTCTACGACGGTATCTATGCTACAATGATGAACGATGGCAACAGCGACGGCTACAACCTCAATGCCGATGCCACCAAGGCATGGACAAAAGCCGGACAAGCTACCGACGTGCCAAAATACATCTATCACAACGCCAACTCGTCCAACGGACAGAGCACGCGCTTCCTCTTTGACGCCACACACTTCAAACTGGCCAATGTGACCTTGAGCTACAATCTGCCCAAGAACCTTGGCATCGTGTCGAAAGTCATCAGCGGCGGCCGCATCTATGTCTCTGCCGACAACCTGTGGACCGTGTTCACCGACGACTGGAAAGGCTACGACGACATTGACATCTTCGGTGTGCAGGGCTATGCCGACTATCTCTCCGTGCCTACGCCCCGGTCTTTCACCATCGGTGCCAGTCTGAACTTTTAACCTCAATAAATACTGAATCTTATGAAGAGAATATATAAAACATTCACATTAGCATTGGCTGCCGCCATGACGCTGTCGTCATGCTCCAGCGATCTGCTCAACGAAGATCCGTCCAACGCTATCACCACGGATAATGTCAACTCCACTGCCAACAACGTCAGTGCCGTGCTCATGGGAGCTTACGACCAGACCGGACACTATCTCTACCTCACCCTGGGACAAATCGGCATGGATGTCATGGGCGACGATGCCATGATCTCCAGTGGTGCCTACGGCTTCTCCACTTACAACTGGCATGTCTATTCCTATCAGTATATCCAGTACGCCAATGAGAACAACGGTTGGTGGAGCCACTACTGCGAGTATATGTGGCGATACGCCTACACCGCCATCAACCAGTGCAACAACATCATACAGAACGCCGACAACCTTCCCGCAGGATGCGAGGACTATCTGGCTCAGGCTCATGGCCTGCGCGGTTGGAACTTCCTCAACCTCTATTATCTCTTCTGCCCGGCTTACAACAATCCTACACTGGGCGGCGACAACGGAAAGGGACTGTTTCTGAGACTCGAACCGGGATCTGCCGACGCCTCCACAGACGTAGACCGATCCAACCTCAAGGCATCGTTTGACCAGATCATCTCTGATCTCACCTATGCCTACGACCACTGCACAGCCACCAGCAACCAATACATCAACCGCCGTGCGGCCGCTCTGCTTCTGGCAAGAACCTATCTCGAAATCGATGACTACGCCAATGCCTCGAAATACGCGGAGGCTGCCGCCGCCAACACCTTCGACGGCTCTAACCTCATGTCACGGGAAGAATGGCAATCTGGATTCATGACCGCCAACAGCGAATGGCTCTGGGGATTCCACTTCGACAATATGTCCACCAACATCTACGCTTCCATACCCTCCTACTGGCACATGGCCAATTCCATGGACAGCAAAGCTGTCTACGGCACAAAGGAGTATGGCACGAAGGTGCCGGGCGCTACGCTCGCTGACGAGATCGACTATCTCAAAAACAACGCTGTGGACTATATGAACGGCTACAGCGACGTGCGCATGGCCTCATCGTTTGTTAACGGACTCTTCAAGCGCAACGACGAAGGCGTCTGGACCGACTGCCGCGCCCTCTTCCCCTTCTATATCAACGAGAAAGACGGATACATCCCCGCTAAGTTCAACAACAATGGTTCGCTGGGTATTGCCGACTACCCCATGGCACGTATCGCTGAAGCCTATCTGATCGAAAGCGAGGCCAAGTACCGCCAAGGCGACGAGGCAACAGCGCTCAAGGTTCTCAACGCACTGCAAGAGCAGCGTGGAGGCACCGTCTCCACTACTGTCAATATCGATGAGATATGGAAAGAGCGCCGCCGTGAGCTCTATGGCGAGGGACGAGCCCTTGGTGACCTCAAGCGCCTGCAGAAACCGTTGGAGCGTACAGGACAAGACCAGTGGTCGTCAACCAAGTCGCTGCCTGCCAACAGTCCAAAGATGATGTACCCCATACCTGACTGGGAACTGGACTACAACCCTCACTACAAGACATCTACGGCTGACTATAACCGTGGACAGAATGACGCGTGGGCAAGATAACTCTTTTTCCAAATACTCTCTTCCGATGTGTGCCATCTGGCAGGCATCGGATTTTTATTTTTCCTACACCTTATTGATTGCAACACCTTATTAAAAGATAAATCATCAGCTTATGAACATCAAACACTTTCTGGGTTGCCTTTGTCTGTTGACACTGACAACGGCAGCCAAGTCTCAAACGACGGGAACAGCCAATCCCTATCCTGTCACTTCCGACACACTCTCCTTCCAAGGGCGCAAGCTCGACGTCACTTCGTTCTTCGATGCTTTCCCCTACAACAGTTGGAGCTTTACCCTCTCCGACGATGGATCCAAACTCTTCTTCCAGCGAGTGGGAACAGGCAAGAACAGCAGGTATCAATACATAGAGGCTGACGGAAAGACAACGCCCCTTGACGGCAAGGAGGCCATCGCGCTCGACCCTGCCAAATGCAATGTGTGGACGCCCAACTACAACCCTGCCGACGGACGCGTCTACTGGATGGGCGACGAGGACAACAAAGAGCGGTTCAACATCTATCGCGGCAGTCTCACCGACCCGTCGATATATGAGAGAATCACCGACGTGCCCTATGTCTACGAATATGGCTTCAACAAGGACAAGACGCTCCTGGCTTATGTGGGGCGTATGGGACAAAACGAGCAACGACGCGACGAATTGCATGTCCTTGACCTCAAAACGCTCAAAGACACCAAGATCGGCGATGACACGCCGGCATACCGCTACACATGGGGCAAGATCTCGTTCCGCCCCGACAACAGCGGCGTCATCCTCACGGCGCTCAAAGACATGGACCGGCGCTTCTGCACAATGATGTATGTCGATCTGAAAACCAACAAGGCGGTACCCTTCAACCATCCTGAGAAAAACGCAAGCTTCAGTGGATGCGACATCGTAGAGGACGGTTGGCTCAACAACGACGTGAGCCTCTATTTCTCTGATGAGGATGGATTCCGAAATGTCTACGAATATAATGTGGCCACCAATAAGACCCGCCAGATCACTCACTACACGACGGCGGTCAAAGACGCGCGTCTCGTCACCATTGGCAAAAAAAAGTATCTCTTCGCTATGCTCAACAATCCCATACAGACTACTATGCTGTTGTTGGATCCTGCATCCGGCAAAGAATACTATCGCCAGGCCTCTCCTTACAACTACACAATTGGATCGGTGCAGGGAAATGTCATCAAGGCACTTGCCGACAACAACGTCACGATCTTCAAAACGGTTGTCTTGACGGTCGGCAACAAGTCGGTAAAGGAGAAAACACTCATCGACATCCCGGAGAACATCAAGAAGCAACTCGTCTACAGCACTGTTCAGCGGCTGTCCATCCCTACCTTTGACATCGACGAGGCTACGGGCAAAACGAGAATGATCCACGCCTATCTCTATCAGCCCACCACCCCTCTGCCCAAAGACAAGCAGATGGTGATGGTGGAGTCGTTCTATGGTGGAGAAAACCAATACTCCACAGAGATACAGATGTACAACAAGGCTGGCATCTATGTGCTTTCGCCAGCACCCAGGGGCAGTGACGGATTCGGTTATAAGTTCGCAGCCATGAACGACGGTGACCTGGGCGGCAATGAGATCATCGACATCATCAAATGCGCACAGTACATCTCCGACAAGCTCGGCATTCCCTCACAGCGTGTGGGCTGCTTCGGCATGAGCCATGGAGGCTATGCCACCATGCGCCTGATGACGTTCCCCGGTGAAGTCAACGGACACCAGGCCCGTTTCCCCTTTGGCTTTGGCATAGAGACAGCAGGCTTCTGTGACATCCTCTATCAGCAAGATCATACCAACATCCCCGACTGGACAATCCTTGAAGCCGGTGATCCCGTTGCCAACCACGACAAGATCATCGAGCGCTCGCCTCTCTTCTTTGCAGATCATCTGAGCGGTCCGCTGCTCCTGTGTCATGGCAATGCCGACCACCGCGTCGATATCGAAGGGTCTAAGCTCATGGACCGTATGCTCACACACCTGGGACTTCCCCACCGCTATGTGGAGTTCCCAGCTATGGGCCACGGCATCAAAGGCAAGGAACCTCAAAAGAAATTCTACCGTGAAGTATTCCGCTTCCTCGACGAAATTCTCAACGGCAAGAGCAAAGAGATCAAGACAGTGTATTAGTCACCAAATGTTTCCCTCTACTGTTTTCGTCATCTTTTCGTCATTGTCCCCCCGGTTAGAAAGCACCGGCACTGATAAGCGATCAGTGGCTGATATAGTTCTAAAAGGTGGCGAAGACAGGTGGATGGGATACTGACAAGCCTTCAGTTACTGTAATAGCTCAAAAAAGTGACAGAAGCAGCAACTGTCACTGAGACTTCATCACAAATTATGTATGATGCAAAAGCCACTCTTCCAAGTCTTTCCGTTTTAATCCAAGCGTACGTAAGTTACTTCTCACAACCATCTCCGGAACCGGATCAACATGTGTTTGAAGAGTTATAGGCCTGGAAAGTCCCTCCTTTATCCACTTTTCATGCCCGCCTCTTCCTTTTGTGGCGTCCTCAACCTTATGACAACCTGCAAATGCCAAGAAGTCTCTAAAGACACTCAAAGGTATATTGGAAAGTTTAATCCTATTCATGCCATAATAGGTATCGAGGATTTAGAAAAACTCTGAGCAGAAAGAACTTTGTCAAGCTTACCTTTTTTTGTCATATCTATGATAGAAGGAGCAACGAGTTTACTATCATGTTGCTTTTTCCAACCATGCGCAATCAAATCTTTCTCTAACGTCTTATTGGCCAATGCATAGTCGAAATAATCCGTGAGCACATATTTCAAAGACTCCTTTGCAGCTTCTTTACCATAGTCGTAACCGGCAAGATCAAGTTCTGGACAATAAGCAATCCACAATCCTTTATGAGGATAGGACGTATCCTCATAAACAAAGACAGATATCTGTCCCTTAATCTTGTCACTATTGATCTTTAAAGCTTCCATACATTATAACTTTATGCAAAGATAGGAATAATATCGGATAACTAAAAGTTCTACGAGCTTTTTAACATACGGTGTGCGCCAGGCTATTTTCTCAACCTCTCTCTCAGCGCATTGCTCCTTCTGAGATAGGCCATCAGGAGGAAAACACTCAGGAAGGCGATGAGCAAAGAGACGAGATAGAAGCTGCCGGCAAACAGGTCGTAGAGGCCGTGGAGCGTGGCGGGGATGGCCAGTGCCAGCACATAGAGCGACTTGCGATACTGGGGATAGAGTCCGGCCATGCCTACGAAATAGCCGCAGATGCCAGCCCACACAGCATGAAGGAACGGCAGAGAGGTCAGTCGCGCGATGTTCAGCACGAAAGCCGTGGTGTAGTCGGCCCGGATGTTGATCGACGTCTGATACTGCACGCCCTCGAAGACGCCGAAGGCAATGCCCGCCATGAGACCATAGAACACCATCGTCTGCGGCAGCTGCGGCTCGCGAGCCCGACGCTCCAAGACTAGCAGCGGGATCATCTTGGCAAACTCCTCGGTTAGTCCGATGCCAAGGATATAGCCGAGAATGCTCAGCGGAAAAGGCGCCGAGGTGAAGGCGTAGAAGAAGTTCAACTCGTTGAGTCCGGAGAAGATGATGAACACGCCGAGCTGGGTGAGGAAGAACGTGGAGACGGCCTTGCTCTTGCTGATCTGCCGCGTGCGGAAGAAATAGGCGAAGAACAGTCCCCAGATGGTGGCGAAATAAAGACTCACGGCATAGAAGACGAGATAGCCGCCGATGGGCAGCAACATGATGATGGACAGCGACAGACCTACGATGGCGAGGATGAGCAGTCGCTTGTCCTCCATGATATGGTGCCGCTCCATGTCGTCCTTGGGGAAGATAAACGCATGACCGATATATCTGAGCTGCTGCATGAGCGATCCACGGTTGCGCACAGTAGGATGGATGCCGTGCACGGCAAGCAGTTCCTCTACGGTTCCCTCCACTCCGGACGCGGCATCACGCGCTCTGTCGTTGAGCAGCAGCCGTCCCTCTTCTACGTATCTTGCAATATCAGACTCCTCGTAGGGTCCGTATTCGTGGTTGTTTCTGATGATGATCAACATAGCAAAATAGCTTTTTATTGTTTCGCGATCCGCCCTATAGCAAAGGCCCGGACCGATGATTATTTACTTGTGCTTCTGGTTCTCAGTTTCTTTCCGTTGAAGGTCATAGCCAGGTGCTCGACTTGCTCATAGAGCCGCGGCACCTCGTAAGCCTCGAGCCGCGCAGCCAACGCTCGGGCGAGCAATGGCTTGGGAAGCGGCTGACCCGACGTGGAGACATACTGCAATTTCAGACAGCGGCCAAAGATCGGGCTGTCGGACACGACGCAAACGCAATCGTCGACACCGTTGATCTGCCTTGCCGCCTCCTCGACCTTCAGCGGGTCGATCTTGAAGCCTCCTATGTTTATGATGTCTCCCTCGCGTGCCTTGAAGTGCAGCCGCCCTTCGTCGTCGAGCTCCCCGAGGTCCGCCGTCACGACCCAACCGTCCTGCATCGTCCGTGCCGTGGCCGCCTCATCATCGCGATAACCGCTCATCGCCATCGGCCCACGGCAGGCGATATGTCCGTCGTCGGTGATCTTCACCTGTGCGTGACGCGTCGGATGGCCCACACAACCGGGCAGGCAGAGCCCGTCGTTGTAGTTATAGGTACAGACCACGCCGGTTTCTGTGGAGGCGTAGGTGTTGTAGAGCCGCGTGTGGGGCAGCAGTTGGCAGAGCCGCAGCATGTCGTCATGCGGCATGGGTGCGGCTCCGGTCTCGATGAAGTCGATAGCCGATGCAAGTGCAGCCAGCTTGTCGCTACCCCACTGCACGAGCTGATGGATGGCTGTGGGCACGAGGAAGGTCGCCATTCCGTGCGGCGCGGTGTGCATGGCGCGGAAGAAAGCGTTCATGTCCTTCAGTCCGTCGAGCAGCACAACGGTACCGCCCACCAACATCACGGGCCACACCTTCGACAGACTGCCCAGGTGGTTGAGCGGTCCACAGATGACGAAGGTGGTATCGGGTGTGTAGCCATGTGCCTCGACGAGGTTCTCGGCATTGGCCAGGACCATCTGCGACGTATAGACCACCTGCTTCGGCTTGCCGGTCGTACCGGTAGTGGACAGGATGATGTCGCCGAACAACCGACGGAAGGGAAGCGTACCGGGCAGACCCGGCAATCCAATTCCCTGCTTGTCGCCCCGATCCTCAGAGAGAGCCTGTGCAAGTTGCTTGTAGCTCACCCGCTGATCCCCCACGACAAAAGCGGTCTTGTCGGGGGTCGTCAATGCGTGTTGACGGATATAGTCCTGCAATGTTTTCATATTCAATGCCTACTCTAAGCGTTATGATCCTGTGCTCCGTGTCTTATTATTATCAAGAATTGGAGAATTAAAGAATACTTGCAAACCGATAAGACTGAAGAAGAATACACAGAATGAAAACAGTTCAGCTGCCTACTCTCTTAAGATTCTCATCAATTCCCAATGATGCGCAGCCTATTCTCTTATTCTCAAATTCTTGATAAAAAGAAAGTAAACTCTTGATCGGTCTAAAGAATATGAGAATGAGAGAACTTGTCACGTGTGCGTTACTTCCCTTGATTCTTTTGCTCTACCTTTCTTTCCACCATCGTCACGATGCTGTCGAGGTTTCGCAAGTTCTTGGGCGTGGCATCTTCCACTTCCAACACGATATTGTATTTCTGCGACAACGTCATGAGGATGGCGGTGATGCCGAGCGAGTCGAGTTCCGAGAACAAGAAGTCGGAATCGAAGTTCACTAACGGCAGGATATCCTCCAAAAGCGCTCTTATTTCTTCTTTCATCACTTATTATTTCTTTTTAAGTTCTCCCGGCCATCAACGATCATGGCCGGGAGAGGGCGTTATATCGTGAACTAAATCTGATCCAGTGCCTGCTTGATGTCGTCGAGAATATCGTCCACATCCTCGATTCCCACAGACAGACGGATGAGATCCGGCGCGATGCCGGCGGCCTTGAGCTGCTCGTCGGTCAGCTGGCGATGGGTGTGACTGGCCGGGTGGAGCACGCAACTGCGGGCGTCGGCCACATGGGTGACGATGTTAATCATCTGCAAAGAGTCCATGAACTTCACGGCGGTGTCGCGGTCACCCTTCAAGCCGAAGGCGATCACGCCGCAACTGCCGTTGGGCATGTATTTCATGGCACGCTCGTGATAGCGGTCGTCTTTCAGTCCAGAGTAGTGCACCCAGGCCACACGCGGGTCGTCATGCAGGAACTCAGCCACGGCCTGCGCGTTTTTGCAGTGCTGAGCCATACGCAGGTGGAGTGTCTGCAGGCCAAGGTTGAGGATGAAGGAGTTCATCGGTGCCGGTATGCTGCCCAGGTCACGCATGAGCTGGGCCACGAGTTTGGTGGTATAGCCCATCTTGCCGAAGGCCTTGACATAGGTGAGTCCGTGGTAGCTCTCGTCGGGCGTGCAGAGTCCCGGGAACTTCCCGGCATGTGCCATCCAGTCGAAGTTGCCGCTGTCCACCACAGCGCCGCCGACCTGCGAGGCCGTTCCGTCCATATACTTCGTTGTGGAGTGCGTCACGATGTCAGCACCCCACTCAAAGGGTCGGCAGTTGACGGGTGTGGCAAAGGTGTTGTCGACAATCAGTGGCACGCCATTGCGGTGGGCCACACGGGCGAACTTCTCGATGTCGAGCACGGCGCAACCGGGGTTGGAGATCGTCTCACCGAAGAGCAGCTTCGTATTGGGGCGGAAGGCAGCCTGCAGCTCTTCCTCCGAAGCATCGGGGTTGACAAAGGTGCACTCGATGCCGAGTTTCTTCATCGTCACGCCAAAGAGGTTGAACGTACCACCATAGATCTCGTTGGAGGCCACGATATGATCGCCGGCCTCACAGATGTTGAACACGGCATAGAAGTTGGCAGCCTGACCGCTTGAGGTGAGCACGCAGCCCACGCCGCCTTCGAGTTGTGCGATTTTCCGCGCCACCGCATCGTTGGTCGGGTTTTGCAGTCGTGTATAGAAATATCCCTCCTTCTTCAAGTCGAACAACTGAGCCATCTCGTTGGAGTCGTCGTACTTGAAGGTAGTGCTTTGGATGATAGGCACCTCAATAGGTTCCCCGTTTTTGGGTTGATAGCCGCCCTGCACGCAAAGGGTAGCCGTCTTTAAGTTCTTTTTCATTACGTCGTTACTTTATGTCGATTAGAAGATAATCTGTCCCGAATCTTTTAGTTTCAGCTACAAAAGTACAAAAAAAGTAAGGATTACGGAACGTTTACATACAAAAAACGTCAGAAAGTCTCCGGAAGTCATCTTCTAAATATTCGGAAATCTTCTTTATTCCATCGAAGATGGAGCGTTAACCAAAAAGAGAAGATGCTCTATTTTATGTCCGAAGGACAATTTTATGCCTTGGCAATTTTACGCGATAGCGATTTTCGTCATGGACAGGCTTGACACCGAAGGTGTGGGGCTAAATCTATGGGGTAGGCGGCGAGCTTGCTCGCAAGACTACCCCATAGATTTAGACCCATTGCTCCTTGGGGAGCACAAGTATGGCCATGATTTTCTTTTTCCGTTTGTAAATGCCAAGGTGATAATGACAGTATAAAGATTTATATTTCCTCATACCATGGATCCACGGAAAATATCCAGTGCGCCGCTTTTAGTACTGCGTGGTGTTGAACAGTTGGTGGAGCTTTCCCTCTTTCACATTACCCGTCAGCAGGCGGCATAGCTCACTCCATGAGAAAGAGGTGGCCGGAGCGAAGGACGGCGAATGCATATAGCGGAGCAAAGAGAGATAGAAGGCACGGCCCTCGGGATGCGCGGCGGCTTGATCAAGGTCGCTCATGCACACCAGCAGACTGCCACGGCCCACGCGGAACTCAAAGACCAAGCCGAGACGATGGTTGCGCTCGATGTTGTCGATGACCTGCACGATGGGACGGTAGTCCGCCGGCAGGTTGTCGAGCACCAACGGATGCGAGGACTTGACGACGGGAAACCACTGCCAGTTGGTATGGCCCTCGGTGGCAAAGCTGTTGAAAAGCGGATGGCTGGGGTCGGTGAGGATGCCCAGCGTGCCCGGCGACACGGCCTTATGGTTGTTCTCACAGATGGTCTTGAACATACGATAGTTCCAATAGTCGGTGATGAACAGCGGTCCCACGGTGTTCTTCAGTGCTGTGGTGTCGGACATCCACAGCACGCGCGCTCCTTGTTGCAAGCGTTTGACCACGGCGTCGGTCATCTGCCGGGTGATGAGAATGCCCTTTTTGGCCTGCGCCAAATCGTCATCAGGATAGCACCACAGCTGATAGCTGTTGCGATAGTCTGTACCCGCTATGGCTAAGGTCAGCCGCAGGCTCGCGCGCCGCCAGCCCTCCCCTATCGCCGCACGGACGCGTCGCAGCACCTCTGCCCCACTCGTCCGTGGCAGTGCTCCCACACTGATCAGACCCTCACCGCCCGGCAGCGTCAGCGAACCCTCCATGCCGATGGACTGAGTCGCGGCAGTCTGGGGGCCAAGAGCCTCCAACGTCCAGCGCAAAGTCTTACCGGCCAGTGACAGCCCCGAGTAGTTGGCAACCTCTATGCTCATCCTCAGCGTGTCGTTTTCAGCCCAACACAGGCTGTCGGCAATAAGCAGAGGCACGACGGGCGCGCACCACTGCCGCCACCGCTCGGGCGTGACGAGTCCCTTGTCGCGCAGGTTGGCGTCGAGCACACCCACGTAGGCACTGCCCTGACCGGGATAATCCTGAAGGTCGAGCAACTGAAATCCCGCCATGTTGCGAGTGCGCAGGTCCATCTCTATGTCGGCTTTGTAGAGTTCCACTGCCCACGCGCCGCTGGCCCGGTGAAAGGCTGCCATCTGGTCGAGCATACCGGCACGGGACAGCCGCCGACGGAATACCGACATGTTGTAAGGCCGCAACACACCTTGGTACTCGGGTATCTCACGGTCGAAATCGGGGTAAGACTGAAACTGTCCCGTCTCATGGCTGATGACAGGTACCGTGGCCGTGTTGCAAGCAGCGTCGAAGTTCATCGGGCAGTTCGGCCGAAAGTGATTGATCATGCCACCGTCGGCAGCATCGGCAAAGCTAAACGAGCCGCGCGTATGCGTATTGTATGCGCCCCACGCCTCGCCGCCGAGACGGCAGGTGGTGACGTAGTCCATGCCCGGCTGTATGCCCTGATAACCGAGATAATAGTTTGAGCCGAAGGTGAAAAGAATCTGTGGTGCCACGCGCCTGAGGTCGTCGACAAAGCGCCGCATCGCCGGCACCGAGCCCCACAGCTCATTGCCCAGGGCCATCATGGCGAACGACGGGTGACGGCCATATTCCCGCAGGATGTTCATCCCCTCTTTGTGCAGAAACGTCATCAGCACAGAGTCTTTCTCGTTGAAGTCGCCCCAGAACGGCAACTCGGGCTGCAGATAGACATGCAGGCTGTCCGCGGCGACAAAGGCAGCCTCGGGCGGGCACCAGGAATGGAAGCGCACGTGGTTGATGCCGTAGGCGGTGAGCAGGCGCAGATAGGAGAACCACGACGCCGTGTCCATCGGCACATGTCCCGTCTGCGGCCATACACAGGCATCGTGCTTGCCGCGCAGAAACACCATCTTGCCATTGTCGAAGAAGTGATGGCCGTCGGTCGTCAGCCTTGGACAGACACTCGCTGCTGCCGTGCGCTGGGCTGTGGTTTCGGCCTTACTGCCCTGCCCTACTCCATCCTTTTCTTTCCACGAAGCTCCTGCCCTGAGCTCCATCCTTCCGATGATGCCATTCCAGTTGGTCTGCGTGTCTTCGGTATAAGCGTGCGACGAGGCATACAGCTGCGAGGGCACGCCCCGGCTGTTGTCCACTACGATGGTCAGCAGATGAGGTCCCGCCTTCAACTTTCGGGGCAACACATAGCGCTGTGGCGTAGAGATGTCGTTGCACGAGTCGATGAGAACGCCGTCGAGGTAGAGCCACGACGGTTTGGTGCGTTCTAAGCACAGCGTGACGCGGCGGTGCTTCCAGGTCTTCGGCACAGCGATGCCACGGCTGTAGCTTGCCGCACCCTTATAGCTATAGGCTCTTGTCAGATGTGTGGTCTCGGTAGTGTCGGCCGGTGTGCTGCCAAGGTGGTTGGTATCTGTCGTACCGGGCAGCGTCACCTGCCTGCTCTGTCCGTCGGCAAGTCTCACCGTCCACGTCCCGCTGATATCAATAACGTCCTGCTGAGCGTGGAGGCAGAGAGGCAAAAAACAGGCAAAAAGCGCAAGCGTGCGCAGCAAAGTCGTCTGCGACAAACGCCCAGAATGAAGCTGTAATCGGGAAAGGATTGTGGATATGTTCATAATAGATGTTGTGTAGTGTTAGGTAATAGGTCGGGAAAGTAGTCAGGATTTTACTTTGTCTCTCGTGTTGTCTCCATTGAAAACTTGACGAAGCCGAGATTCAGTCCGAAGGTGAATCTCTGCATTCTCACGGGCAGCGGATCCTTGAAGATGTTGTTCATCATTCCACGAACTTTATCCTGCTCTTTCTCTGAAGGCACTCCACCGGCAGCTATCGTGTCGTTGATGTGCTGCAGACCACGCGCCAGAACACGTAGCTTGGTGAAAGTGTCAATGATGGCGATAGTCACCTGTGTGGCTGTTGGTGACTTCAATATGGTGGCAAGCATATAAAGTCCTTGCTCCGTAAAAGCGTGTGGCGTAACAGTGGAATGCTTCAACCGATCGAACCGGTCGAAATTTTCGACCAGTTCATCTTTCTCGCTCTTTTCCATCGTGATAACATAACCTTCGGGGAACTTATCAGGGTTATTGCGCAATGCTTCATTGACGCGTTTTGTCTCCACGCCATACAGTTCCGCTACATCGCGGTCGATGATCACCTGCTTGCCGCGAAGCACGACAAGACGACTCTCCGCTCGCTCTATTTGTTTTTCTTTCGCTTCCATATTTGCAAAGATAAACAAAAAACTGATAAGTGACAACGCTGCGGAAGACTTTTTATTGAAGACTCACACAAAGACACAGATAACACTGAGGCTGTTGAGAGCATCCGGGAATGTGTCAGCCCCTTGCGTTCTCTGCTGCTTTGCGAGAGTTAAAACAGCAATACATCCTCCCCTCCTCAAAGAGGACAAGGATTGATTACCGTCAGGGGGTCGGTAGGACTCTACGGTGGCCCCTTCTCCCCTATCACCCTATGCATTATGCATTTGTCTCTTCGCTGCTAACCGTTAGTTGTAGATGCTCAGTTTCTGATGTCTGCTATACAACTGGGTGTTGGTCGTCTCTTCCTTATCCGGGATACGGAACAGATAGTATTTGCTGTTGACCTGAAAGTCCTGACCATCGGGCTGCTTGACAATTCTGTGTCCCTGAGGAGAGATAGAGCGGTGTCTCGTCTCACCGTTGGCATAGGTATAGGAGTAGTCTATAGGAGTCTTGGGATACTCTTTACGCACGATGGCCTGCTGGTTGCGGATGATGTCTTGTAGGCTGAATCCCTCACCCCAGAGTTCCTTCCGACGCTCCAGCAGAATGTCATCCACCAACCGCTGCTGTGTCTCACCATCAGTTGCCAGACGTGCATATTTACCTCATTCTAAATTGTTTGCAAAGTTCTCTGTGTGGTGATGTCCGCACTAATAGATGTTAAACCAAATTCCAAGCAAGGTTGTTTAGACGTAACTGTCTGTTTTATAGTCTATCAGCCTCGGAGAGGCTGAATTATCCATAACCCCAGTCTAAGTGAGCGAAGCTCACGCAGACTGGGGATTTTTGATAGTTGGGAGATTGACTGATTCCGTGCCTCGGAGAGGTACAATGTGCGAAGCGCGCAAAGAAGTTAGGAGTTATTATGGCGCACTGGATATTTCTCGTGGGGTGATATTTGTAATCTACAGATCTATATTTGGTTAGAGAGAACCTTAACTCAAGGAAAATAGTCATAGACAGGCTTGACACCGAAGGTGTGGGGCTAAAGCTATGGGGTAGGCGGCGAGCTTGCTCGCAAGACTACCCCATAGATTTAGACCCATTGCTCCTTGGGGAGCACAAGCATGACCATGATTTTCTTTTCCTTTTGAAAGTGCCAATGCGATAATGACAGTATAAAGATTTATGTTTCCTCTCACTATGATTCCACAGAAAATATCCAGTGCGCCGTTATTTTAGTTAGGAGTGAGGAGTTAAAGCAGCATCGTTTTGTTGCGCATCTAAGATGCATTCAGCCTCTTCGAGGCTGGAGGTCAGTTCCTCGGCCTCCGTCTAAAATCCCCAGTCTGCACTCGCTTCGCTCGCTTATACTGGGGTTATCAAAAATTCAGCCTCTTCGAGGCTGTGTTGTTGTAATACAGACTGTTACGTTGTGCTATACTATATCCTTGTGTTTTGTTTAACATCCGTTAGTACGAACATCACTACACAGAAGCAAAGTTACACATAGTTTCACACTCGCGAAATCACACGATAATAGTATTTGGACATACCACGAATGTGATAGCCCCTCTATGTATTGATGAGAAACTTGTGGTCAATTCATGGACATTCATGTGAAATATAATAGTCATGAACAATATATGTGAAAGCATTCTTGTTGAATAAACTGACAAAAAACAGGGCACGAGAAGGCGATCTTTGCGAGCAAGAGGGCTGTTGGCCGAAAAGACGCGAATTTTGAACGATTTTGTTAAAAGTCTAATAAACAAGGAGTTGTAAAATACTCTCATTTGGTCAACTTATCAGAAAGGTACTTTGACATGGTCAGCAAAGCGTGATGACATGGTCAGCAAAGCGTGATGACATGATCAGCAAAGCGTGATGACAAGGTCAGCAAAGCGTGATGACAGCATCAGAGTGCCTTTCTCATCATCAGAGACAGCAAAGATGACGTTGCAAGTCCGCTTTTTCAGTCCATCGGAAGCAGTTTTCTGCTGTTTTCACCCTTTCTTTTTCTCTAGAATGAAGCATTTTCCTGACACGATTTTGTCAAGCGATTTCATTCCTGCTTACATCCGTGAAGGATTCGTGAAAATTCGTGGAAGGAGAAAAACACGAATCTTCACTAATCTAGTGTAGTGTCCTGACCATATTTATATCTTTACAGACAGCGTTAAATATTAGTAAATAATTGATTATAAACAAATTGCGCCAAAACACTTTTATCATGTTTATACAATACACACATAGAGTA
>Ga0256404_1005974_pt1 | contig 20718 bp, 17 predicted proteins | sample RumenRJG_01DNA_FD_185990 | JGI IMG/M metagenome (GOLD analysis project Ga0256404, IMG submission 185990) | Bovine rumen microbial communities from Lethbridge, Alberta, Canada - RJG_01 | ecosystem: Host-associated > Mammals > Digestive system > Stomach > Rumen | place: Canada: Alberta | collected...
TATCACAGTAAGCTGTATCGAAAGCAGGAATTCCCTGCGTAGATCAGATCAAAACATCACAGTTGTTTTTATAATGTCCTGAAACGGGCGTTTTTTATATTATTCCCCCATCAAAATGGTGAAATCACCAGTTAAGCTTCTAAACTGCAGACAAACGGTCAAAAAAAAGGAAGTGTGACGATGAATCACTTCATTTCGTTACACTCCCTTACCATTATTTCTAATTCGATTCAATAGAATCATCTTCCTGTTACTGGTTTATTCCAGTTTAGGAGTTAAATATCATCTAAAGACTTATTGTTTTTGTTTTTAAGAATAATTCGTATTTTTTACAAATCTCATCGACATTATCAGAAAAGGCTATCTGCTTTCCATGATCAAGCCATAAGACTTTATTGCAGAGTTCTCGAACTTGATCAATCGAATGAGAAACCAGAATACCTGTAATTCCTGAGGAAAGAATTTCCTTCATTTTGTCGCCGCTCTTCTTTCTAAATGCTCCATCGCCGACTGACAAAACCTCGTCAAGGATGAATATATCTGGATTTACCAGACATGCTATCGAGAATGCTAACCTGCTTTGCATACCGCTGGAGAGTTGTTTAAATGGTCTTTCCTGGAAATCTTCTAACTCAGCAAACTTGATTATATTATCATACTGTTGATTCATGAAATCTCTTGTATAACCAAGCATTGCCCCTCTTAGATATGTGTTTTCTCTTACGGTTAAATCAGCGTCAAAGCCGCTTCCTAATTCTAATAAAGCTGCAACTGTTCCGTTTATTGTCATTTTTCCTTCTGTAGGAATCATGATACCTGAAACTGCTTTTAATAGTGTAGACTTCCCTGCGCCATTTGACCCAATGATGCCAAGCATATCTCCTTTATGCAATTCAAAAGAGATATTCTTATCAGCCCAAAACTCCACTACTTTGTAATTATGTTTTATGCGTCTCAAAAAATATTCCTTTAGACCAATATCCTTGAAGTCTCCGGTAATATATCTAATAGAGACATTCTCTGCTTTCAAAACCACATCTGACATAAGCTACCTCATACATAATACAAGAATTCATGATTGTATTTCTTGTAAATAAATGATCCCAACGCAAATACTATAAGTGCATAAGCTATACACAAAACATTAAATGAAAAGCTAGGAATCGCTGCTTCAATAATAGCGACGCGGAAATACTTAATGTAGCAATAAATCGGGTTGAGCAAGAATAACTTTTGAATGCTTTCAGAAAATGTATTCACATTATAGAAAATAGCCGATAAATACATCAGTAAAGTAAGGAAGACATCATATAGATATGATATGTCTCTAAAAAACATATACAGAGCAGAAAGAATCATTCCGGCTCCCAGATTAAAAATTACCAAGCAGGTTATCGGGACAATAATGCTAAAGAAAGACCATGAGAATGGTAACTCATCCATAATCACAAACAAGAAAAAGATTATTAAAGTTAATCCAAAATTAATTAATGCAGATACATTTTTAGTTAATACAAATATATATTTTGGAACATTTACCTTACTAAATATGTGAGAATTGGAGACCAATGCATTCATGCCACCAATTGTTGCTTCTCTAAAATAAGACCAGACAAGGTTTCCAGCAAAAAGATAAATAGTGTAATGTGGAGTTGAATGTCCGAAAATGTGTAAAAACACCAGTCTCTGAATAAACAAAGTTAAGAGTGGATAAAGTAAACTCCATCCCATGCCTAAGATTGTTCTTTTATATTTTTGTTTAAAGTCCCTTGCTGTTAATTCTTCAAATAAGAATTGTTCTTTTTTTATTCGATCCAATAGTTTCATAACTGTTTATTCCATATTAAACTTAGCTAATATTCCTTTTATTACTTTAAATCTTCTTGTATTCTTTGGAAAGAGTCTGCTCATGGTACCATGAATTGCACTTCCTTTTGGAAACAACTTTTCAGTAATATCAATATGAGGCTTCTCTTGATGATTGATTATCGTACTGCCGTAACCCACAATCCAATCATGGAACATGGAGATTCTTGCATACTTCCAATAATGCATAGTAATCTCATTAGAATCCAGGCTAAATGGGTCTACTCCCTGATAGACTGCAATAGTCGGTTTTTTTCTTGCTGTTAATAATTCCTGATAACTATCAGCAGGTGCATATGGGAGTTGATACTTCAAGTAAGGATTAGATTCATACCATACGCAGTATTCATGCCCAATACTCTGCATTCTCCCTTCACATAACACATTTAGAATTTCAGCAGAGCTTCTAACATCACCATTAGTATTCAACAGTACTCCTGTTATCCTTTCAGGATTAAACTCCTGATAATACTTCTCTGCACGCAACTTAAATGCGTACATTCCATAGTAATCATATGGATTTTTTAACTGTTTTTGTAAATAGTATTGTTCTGTTTCTGGATAAATATCATTTACTCTTGCTTGCATTAAAGCGTCTTTGGTTGCTGCAATTAATTTGTCATCCGGAATAGATGTTTTCCATAGATTATCCAGTGAATCTAAAACAAGAGTATGATCAGTAATAACTATTAATTCCGGATAATTACTGAAGGACAATAACACATAAGGCAAGATAAAATCAAAATGGCCTTTTGCATCCAGGTATTTTCGCTCTAACAGTTCCGTATTGAAATAATGCTCAGAAACACCTTTCTCTATATTCTCTATATCTAAGAATCTCATCGAGATATTCGTGTAATCTTTTACTCGTTCCAACAAAGCAGCCTTTATAGAGTTATTCATATTATACGTTGCTATGATCAAATCATAAAAGTTATCTGCTGAGGTATGTTCTAAAAACGATTCCAATTCCACAGAAAAAAGCTGAGGATACTCATAATTCTGGTAGAAAAGAACCGGAATAGCATTTTCTTTTATTGGCTTTAGTTCACTCTGCTCATCTGTGTTATTAAAGTATAGTAATGGTACATGCTTTACTTTATACTGGTGGTTCTTCTCAATGTGATAGATGTATGAACTAGAAATAATCTCGCCCATAAAGCCATAGATTCTGGAAAGCTGAGTACAATAAAGTGATAAGTCAACTTCTTTCTCGAGTCGTTTAAGTACTTCAAATTCAATTTCGCACATCTCATTAAAGAGATTTTTTTTCATAACAAAGCAATTAAAGCCAGTGAAAACATCTTTGTTGAGGTATTCACGTGCATCCTTACCAATTTCAGGAGAAACTTCATTTAAAATTTCCAGCATCTTTTCAAGGTCTTTAACCATGATCAATGCTCTATCATGAGCAGTCCAATGCTTATATGTTGTTAACTGATTTCCTCTAGGAGTAAACAGTTTCGGTATCTCTTCATATTCGCCAACAATCACGTCATTATCCTCAATGATCTGACGCATTTGTGCTTCATCTTCTAAGCCGAAACGCTGAATATTTATATCATCAATAGCTTCCGCTTCTATATGCCCACGATTATTACGCTTAACTTTTTCAGGTACATTGAAGCACAGGAATCGACGGTAATGGCAAAGCCCATAATAGTCTGCATCTACATTTTTCCATTCCCAATACTGTGCTGTAAGTTCACAATACTGAGCATTTTTGATAGAAATGTTTTCCCCTTCATCGTCGTGCCTCATATCCAGCTTTTTTGTCGCCTTTGCAGAGTTAACCTGCACAGGAACGAGCAAAGAATTATTGGGTAATCTAGATGGCTTATGACATGCCACTGCTATATGAATTTTAGTCATTTTACTCCTCCTTAGGCACACCTTCTATTTTGGGATTAAAAAACAGACCTTTGAAATAATTCTTTATAATGATCATGATGCGCTTGCTTCGATGATTTTTGCTGTTTTTCAGAATTCTTAACACGTTGATACCGCATTTCCCCGTATAATAGATAAATCCTTTTATGCCCTCATACCGATATGTTCTATTATCATTTCGGTATGCATAATTATATCTTGAAATTCGTGCTACGTCATCTGTAGAAATGCTACTTCCTTCATTGTTGGACATTTTATGAACCACTTTACTCTTACCAACCATAAAACTTGGCATCTTATTTCTGACTGCTATACGTCTTGTATACTCTATATCATCACCCCAAATGAAATATTCCTTGATAGGTAGGCCTACCAATTTAACAGTATGTGATGGAATAAGTAAAGAAACAAATGTAGCTTGATCCACTTGAATCATCCCATTTTCTAAACAATTCAAATACTTATAATACTGCTTGCTTACCTTCTGTCTATTCATCTTACACTCTGATCCATCAACCCAATAAACTGAAGATGATAAAAAACCATAATTCTTAGGACCATCAAGTGTAATGTCCGCATCTATCAATTCCTTTAGGCAATTATCATTGGGAATAGTATCATCATCCATAATCCAAGAATAATCGTATCCAAGTTCTACAGCTTTCTTTATTCCATAATAAAAGCCTCCAGCACCTCCAGTGTTCTGGTCAAGTCGATATGATTTGATTCTGGAATCTTCTGCCGCTTTTCCGGCCATAAATTGGTCCGTTCCATCAGTAGATGCATTATCTACAACGATTACATCGCAATTCATTCCCTCTTGGTTAAGTACGGCATTTAGGCATTCTTCCAAAAGAATCTTTCTGTTATATGTAACTATTACTGCAGCAATTCTCATTTAAAATTCTGCCTTTGCAATTTCTAAGGTTCTAGCAATTGCCTGATCCATATCGTAGTACTTGTATTCTCCTAATCTTCCTCCAAAAATGACACTCGGATCTTGTAACGCTAAAGCTTTGTATTCGTTATACATCTTACTATTAGTATCATTATTTACCGGATAAAACGGTTCATCACCTGGTTTCCATTCACTGGAGTATTCTCGGCTTATAACTGTTTTTGGCTGAGTGCCAAATTCAAAGAATTTATGCTCAATTATACGAGTGAATGGCGTTTCACTATCCGTATAGTTGATTACTGCATTTCCCTGATAATTCTGCTTATCCAGTAATTCCGTTTCGAAACGAACGCTTCGATACTGTAAGTATCCCAACTTATAATCATAGAATGCATCGATAGGTCCAGTGTAAAAAATCTTCTCAGCAATCTGATTCCATTCTTCTCTATTATTTAGATAATCTTCTTCTAATCTTACTTCAATATTATCCAGAATATTGGAAACCATTTTTGTATATCCACCAATCGGAATACCTTGATATTTTGCATTAAAGTAGTTATTATCAAACGTCAATCTCACCGGTAAACGCTTGATTATAAATGACGGCAGTTCAGAACATGGTCTTCCCCACTGCTTCTCAGTGTATCCTTTAATCAGTTTTTCATAGATATCTTTTCCAACTAAAGAAATAGCCTGCTCTTCCAGATTCTTTGGTTCTGTAATACCCGCTTCCCTTCTCTGTTTTTCAATAATCTCTGCAGCTTCATCTGGAGTCACTACACCCCACATCTTATTGAATGTATACATGTTAAATGGCAAGGAGTACAGTTCACCTTTATAATTAGCAACCGGGCTATTCGTGTAGCGATTAAACTCCGCAAATTGATTTACATATTTCCATACTTCATCATTGTTAGTGTGGAAAATATGAGCTCCATATTCATGAACATTGATGCCTTCTACATTTTTTGTATAAACATTTCCTGCGATATGATTTCTTTTTTCAATCACAAGAACGGATTTTCCTGCATTAACTGCCTCTCTAGCAAATACCGCCCCACAGAGGCCTGCTCCTACAACTAAATAGTCATACTTTTTTTTCATTCTTTCTTCCTCTTTTTATTACCAATATATTATTATCATTTTTAATGATTCAAATCAAACTTTATATTTCTTTATAACAAAGCGGCTAACCAAAGTGGTTATTATCCCTGGATCGTATCGGTGAAAAAGATACACTTCATTAGTTATCATAAGGATAATTTCTGTTTATGTCATAAAGTAGTCAAAATGTAGTTTAACGGGTATCATTGATCATATACAATGATACCCGTCTATTTTAGGTATTATTAATCTCTTTCAAATAGATCTCGAGTGTAAACTTTATTTTTCACATCACTCAGACACTTGTCATATCGGTTTGTAATTATTAAATCACAGGATTCTTTAAATAGTGCTAAATCATTTACGACTTTGTTCCCATCAAAACTAGAATTATTATCTAATGTTGGTTCATAAATAATAATAGAAACCCCTTTTGATTTAATTCTTTTCATAACCCCCTGAATCGATGATTGCCGGAAATTATCGCTATTAGATTTCATAGTTAAACGATATATGCCAACAACTCTCTCGTCTTTATCCAAATCACTCCCAGCAACTCTTTCTAAGACTTTATCAGCAATATAATCTTTCCTTGTTCTATTACTCTCTACAACTGCTCTTATCAGATTTTCCGGAATGTCATGATAATTTGCCAACAATTGTTTCGTATCTTTTGGCAAGCAATAACCACCATACCCAAACGAAGGATTGTTATAATGCGCTCCTATTCTAGGATCTAAGCATACTCCATCAATAATTGATTTTGAATCTAAGTTCTTCATTTCTGCATAAGTATCTAATTCATTAAAATATGATACTCGCAGGGCAAGATAAGTATTTGCGAATAGTTTAACTGCTTCCGCTTCAGTAAGTCCCATGAGTAGAGTCGGGATATTGGTTGCTAGCGCCCCCTCTTGTAATAGTTCTGCAAAGACTCTCGCTTCATCCTTCGTGCTATCAGTGCAGCCCACAATTATCCTGCTAGGATACAAATTATCATACAGAGCTTTTGATTCTCTTAAAAACTCCGGACTAAACAAGATTCTGTCATAACCGACTTTTTTCTTATAAGATTCTGTGAATCCGACAGGGATAGTAGATTTAATAACAATAGTGGTTTTGTTATTGATAGTTAAAACTTGCTTTATCACACTTTCTACAATGCTAGTATTAAAATAATCCTTCTCGGGATCATAATCTGTAGGAACTGCAACAATAACATAGTCTGCATAATCATATGCTTCGTTTAAATCCTGCGCCTCTTTCAAATTCAGAGTACGAGTCCCATCTTTTGCTTCTTTAAGATACTGTTCAATATAATCATCCTGTATCGGACTCTCATAACGTTTTATCTTTTCGATTTTCTCTTTGACTGAGTCTAATATTGTTACTTCGTTATGCTGAGATAAAACTACCGCGAGTGACAGCCCTACATAGCCCATTCCAACAACTGTTATTCTTTTATTCATGAAAATACCTTCCTCTTTTTTTATTGACAGTTACGGACATATTGCTTTTTTTGTGCTCTTAACTTTACTTTATCTCCACTACTGTTCCGTCTACTTTCCAGATATGGTTTTCCGGAACAACACCTCTGACACAGCTGGTCGGATAGACTCTGGAGTTTCTGCCAATCACTGTTCCCGGGTTTAAGACGGAATTGCAGCCGACTTCCACGTTATCTCCTATCATGGCACCGAACTTCTTCATACCCGTTTCCATTTCTTCATCTTCCCCGTGAACTACAACCAGTTTCTTGTCACTTTTCACATTGGAAGTGATGGAACCTGCACCCATATGGGAACAATACCCTAAGATGGAGTCTCCAACATAGTTGTAATGCGGAGTCTGTACATGGTCAAACAAAATAACATTCTTTAATTCACAGCTGTTTCCGACAACGCAGTCAGCACCGACTAAAGCGGAACCGCGGATGAACGCGCAGTGTCTTACTTCCGTATTCGGTCCGATAATACACGGTGCTCCGAGATATGCACTCGGGAAAACCTTTGCTGTCTTATGAACCCAGACATTTTCGCTGACTTCATCGTATTCGTTCTTATCTAACTTCTGACCCAGTTCAATAATCAGGTCTTTAATACCTTTTAACGCTTCCCATGGATAAGTAAATCCTTCCAGGTATTCTTTTGCGATTGTATGATCTAAATCAAATAAATCTGTAATTCTATACACAATGAATTCCCCTCTTTCTATTTGGCACCGCTTCGTTTTAATACTGTCAAGACGGTTTTAAACAATATTTTTATATCCATTAAAATTCCTTGATGATCAATATAATACATTTCCATTTTCTGCCGCTGACCTGTTTCATAAATTGCATTGTTTCTTGCATATGCTTGCCAGTAGCCTGTTAAACCAGGCGTAACACTTAAGAATTTTGCTATTTCAATATCGTCGTAGTTTTCTTTCAATTCTTCTTCCAATAAAGGCCTAGGCCCCACAACAGATAAATCTCCAGTCAGAATGTTCAATATTTGCGGCAGCTCATCAATACTTGTTTTCCGAATGAAACTACCGATACGTGTAATTCTCGGGTCATTGTCAACCTTGAATTCCTTCTGATATTGTTCCAACTGCTCCGGTGTTAAGAGTTTCTTAATATCACCGGCATTCTGAACCATACTCCTGAATTTGTAGATATCCACGTATTTCCCGTTCTTTCCGACTCTGCGGTGTTTATAGATCGGGTTACCGCCGTCATCCACTGTAATCAAAAGTGCAATAAGTAACATTGGAATAAACGCAACAAGCAACAGAGCTAAAGACGCTACTATATCAAAGATACGTTTGATAGCTACATAGAGGAAATTAGGTCTCTTTGTATAAAGAGAAGCGTCGTAGGAAACGCCCTTCTCCTCTTCCAGGATGCTGTTACAGAAAGCTATTTCCTCTTCTACATGCGTATCACCATCGATACGTAATGATTGTCCGCTGAAGTAGCGCAGAACCATAAGAGCCCAGATTCCCATGTCACGGATCGGACTCCAGTTAGCCATATATTTCTGATCATCTTCATTGATAACATCCAGATCAGATTTCAGAGACCAGTATCCCATAATACCAGGTTTAATACTCAAAGCATTTCTTTCCTGGGCATTCATACGAATGTATTTCGTCAGATTCGGAGCCTTCGGTCCCACGAAACTCATATCTCCGCCCAAGATGTTTAATAACATCGGAGCTCCGTCAAAATGAGTTTTTCTGAGCAGCCAGCCGATTCCACTGTACGGATTCTTTCCTTCTTTGATTCTCTGTTCTGCGTCTGCACGGTACACACGGAAACGGTACTGATAATAACGGATATTGTTCTTACCGACTCGTACACGCGGGATAATAACATCTTTCTCCCCCGCAAATGCATATATGATCTTAACAATCACATATAGAACAACAAAGAACGGCAGTAGTAATAAGGATAGAAGTATATCCGTAAACCGCTTAATGATCAGCTGACGCTTCGGCATTGGAGAAAAAGCCCGGTAAGAAACAACAGCCATGTCTCCAACACTGTCCAGACTGCGGTAGGAATCATAATAGTCGTATTCCCTGACATAGACATGAACCACTTTTCCAATGTTCTGGAAATACTTGATCCATTTTTTCTTTTCCGTTCTGTCCTGCGTTAAAGCCAACAGAATGGAGTCATAAATAGAGTTGTCCAGAGAATGTTCCAAATCCTCTGTAGTTCCCAATACCGGATAAGGAAGATCCTTTACCTCATCACCGATGAACTCATCATTTTCAAAGACGATTCCGACGACTTTGTTTCTCCAGTCGTACTCTTTCACGCATTTATTCAGCACGTCATTAACATTGCTTTTGCTTGCGACAACAACGATCTTTTCCGCTGCTTCTGTTTTCTGGAAGTAGTCCACAAGGACTCCTTTTGCGGCAGAGCGGAAGATGAACATGATTAGAATCAGCAGCCCGATATAAATCACTTCAAAAAGACGTGAATAAAGCACATTACTCTTCAGGAAGTTTAATGCGAGTAAAACAAGAGAAGCTGTAAACAGTCCTGTTTTAATACTTTCTGTAAAAATCTTGAACGAACTCTGTTTTACCAGATCGTCATTCCGGAAAATATAGAACTCATTCACAATGAAATAAGACAAAAAGCTCAGTAACAGGAAAATCATGTAATCTCCCAATACCGGGCTTAATGGTACTTTATCGTAGATTTTATCGACTATGGTAAAACGTAATAAATAGGCAGCAAAGAAAGAAAAGATGATTGCTGCCATATCAACCAGGTTTAATATATTTCGGGTATAACGCTTTACATTATTCATTAGATTATATTTTACATCATTTTTAACACGAATAACATTAATGAAGCGATTATATTAATTACGGGGAAAAACTTCCCATCAAAATCCCCACACTGAATGTGTATTATTCATTGCGATATAAATGTTCGTTAACGCCAAAACCGGCATAATGATGACTGCGAATCAAATAGATATACTATGCTTACTAAGCTCTACTTACCAAAAAGCACATCATATTGTACAATCTTGTACTCCTCTATAAAGTGCTGATAATCATCCGGAAGTACATCTATACTTTCATAATATTCCTGATTTTCATCTATGACTCCATACGAAGTAATAATAGGAATATGCTTATATACATTTCCAATAAAACGATAAAAAGGTGTAATGGGATATCCTGATGCTTCAGCAATTAAGTAAGGAATATAATTTGAACTAAAACCTCCTATATCAGTTGATTGGATAGGATAATTAGTAATGATATAGAAAGGAGTGCGATATTTATCTAAAATACCCTCACTATCCCTCATTAGCCATTCTTCTGTTTCACTTTTCAATGTTGGCTGATGATCACCGAATATAACGATCATGGTCTTTTTATCCGAATTCTCGTAGTAGTCGACTAAATCATGTATTGCCTCATCAGACATTTTCATTAATGACAGGAAAACTTCCGCACTCGAGTGATTACCAAATCGAGACAGATCAACTGTCGTTATCATATCTTCTGTCAGATCATATCCACCATGATTTTGAATTGTGACGTTAAAAATAAATTCAAGATCAGAATTCATGTTCTGTTCAATTTCTATTAGTTTTTTATAATTGAAGGAATCGGTTGCTTTTGTTTTTACAGTTTCAATCTCATCTTCATCGTAATCATCTATCGTGTAAAAAGGAGTAAGACCCAAGTTTGAATAGACTTGTTTTCTGTTCCAGTTATTTCCACTTTCTAAGTGGAGTGAGCTGGTTTTAAAGCCCAAATCCGTAAAGTAGCTTGCTATTGAGGCTACCGGTTTATTTAAATAATTCTGGAAAGGATATATATTCAAAGGAAGAAGAGACATAGACAAACCTGTCAAAGACTCAAATTCAGTATTGCACGTTCCCCCGCCTCTCACTGAGACATATACATTTCCTCTGATTATGTTATCTTCAAGGGAATCAAGATAAGGGGTAGTTGAAAAGTCCAAATCCGTATTAAACTGTTCCATATTACTAAACGATTCATTCATAATCATTAATATGGTATCCGGTTTATTGCCATATGTTTCAAACAGTTTTTCATTGTTATTTGCGTTATTCAGAATTCTATTGGCCTCTTCCTTAGAATAATTCTCTGGCTTCTCAACTTTATACTGCTGATAATACTTGACCATCGAGAGAATCATTCCCTGTCTCTTATAGTGATACATTATATCGGTATCCCAGGAGGAAAACTTCGCATCTCTATACGCTTCTGTATTAAAAACCAAGAGTATGGCAACAACCCCAACAGGTAAAAACAACACTCTAATCCACTTGTTTAGTTTGTTCTTATTAACCTTTATTAGCAAATAAACAACAATACAGCTTAATATAATAAGACAGATCATTGCATTCGACAGTTTAAAACTATAAGTGTTTGCCACTTTTAGTGCTACACTTACAGCTTTAAAATCCGAGATAAAAATAGATCTTCCTCTGTATTGTTCAACGTATGAATTAACTATATATAATCCCGATAGAATTGTGTTAGTTACAATCGTTCCAACAGGTATACCCAGCATCGAAATGAAAACCATGAGTCCGGCAATATTTATTATCAAATAGATCAATAAATACTCTATACGTATGACTTCGAGACTCTCGTTAATGATTAGAGATAAATAAGAGGTATACAAAGTATATAAAAGCGGTAATAGTAAACCTGAATCAGTTATTCTGTTATATAACTTTTTGAATATAGATTTTATACAAAAACTCAATAATGCTGCGGACCCAAGCATCAGTGCCAAATAAGAAATGACAAATTGAGGAGTAAACAAACTCTTTTGCACAAAAAGACAATAAGGATCGTCAATTGACATTCTCTTAAATGTCGTAACTCCATTATTAAAAGTTGCCCTCACCCCATGAACTTTAATGATATTATCGTAAATATCTCTTCCTGTCATTTCATAAACCGGGAACATAGTCGAATAGATTCTGATTCTATCTATAGAAACCGATTCTACTCCATCGACATCAATCCGCAAATGCTTCAAATCATATTGAAGTCCGTCAAAAGATAATGAGGTGGTGGTAGAATTCATAGGCAGCCACTGGTTATAATAACTTCTGAACACCGAATTGCTTTCCTTTTGATAAACAAGGATAGACCCGCTGCCTTTTACGTCCGTTATCCCTATTTCTAAGCTAAATCTTGGCGGAAAAAAAATAAGTAACAGAGCCATGATAAAGGCTGTCAAAAGGAAGAACCCATATACTCTTTTGTGGTTTTGTATCCAGTTTTTAATTTTATTCATACTCTATACTATACACTATTTCCTTTTAACAAATAATAGGTAGTAATTCTTTTTGTAAAAGTTTCATTTTCAACGATTCATACATCAATCTTATTATCATTTTCATTCAATCAACAAAAAAGGAATATCTATAGCAATCACATTAATTGATATAAGCGATATTCCTATTTTGAATTCTAATTAACAATGCAAGATTACTTAATAACAGTATTTGCTAAGAAAAGGGATTTTCTGGCCATTGCAACGTAGCAAAGAGCCGCACGTTTTCCAAGATTCTTTTTTACCATAAAGAATGTTTTCCAGAAAGTACCTGTGCTCTTCAAATCCTTACTTGCTCTATCCAAGTATTCTTTCTTAAACTCGTCTTTTATCACTAACAATGCATATCTATGAGTCTGAACCTTACACATCTGTAACCAGTCGATGAGTCTAGGATCTTTTGTTCCACCGATACTCTTATTTAAGTGATCAAAAATATCAAAATGGACATATAATCTTTCGTCATTCGCAGAAACATCCTGACCAGGGCGCTGTAATCTATAATAGTATAATGGTTCAGGGATTGCATATACTGTTTTTGCAGCAGTAAAGATTTCAACTTTGAAAGGTAAATCATCAAATCTACGTATATCCGTATAAAAATGAATACCCGCATTTTTAATCATTGATAATTTATATATACCTCTCCAAATCGCAACTCTTGCAAATGTGATTAATGAGTGCACAATTAATGGATCTGTCACGCCATCCGTGAAAGGCCAAAAAACATCATCAAGAACTTTGTTAACTGTTCCATCGCTTTCATAATACTCATTATACCCAGCGTAGCACACATCATAACTTCCAGTCATTGCCCCAGTCATTAGTTTTCTATACATTGAAGGATCGATGTAATCATCAGGGTCAATGAAACCAACATAGTTCCCCTTTGCAGTTTCAAGCCCTAATTGTCTAGCTGACGCACATCCACCATTTTCTTTATTAACAAGGACGATTCTACTGTCTTTTTTCGCATATTCCTTTATTATATCCGCAGAATTATCTGGACTTCCGTCATTAACAAAAATATATTCAACATAATCCGCATCCCATGCAGTTATGCTTTCTAAGCATTGCTTAAGATACTTTGCTACATTGTATACCGGGAAAATAACGCTTAACTCTATTTCATTTTCCGGATTATGCTTCCATCTCAGTATCTGACCCGTTTTATATTGGCGAACTGTTTTGATATACATTTCTTCTACATGTTTTCTAAAACACTCCCAAATGACAAAACCATTTCCTATTCTTTCGTCAATATTGCCAATTAAATACTTCATTTTTATTCCTGTATTCCAGAAATCGAAAAGCATTTTAATATTGTCAATTCCGTCGAAAACTAGTGCGTCAACCTCTTTGACCTTGGAAATCTCCGATAACGAAACATACGAAAACTGTTCAGGAACTTGATAAGAATCCTCTTTTGAAAGCTTAGAAACTTTTTCTAGAATTGTTTCTGCAAATAATCCAGATGCAGTTCCAGTCACAACCATTTGAGAGAGGCGTGTTTGATTGAAGATATCCTCTAAAGTCTGTAAGTTGAAATCACTCCCAACAAACAGAATTACATTTTTAATATCCACATGATGATTCAAATATAATGCAATCTCTTCCATAAACTACCTCTTAACTATCTTTTCCAATTTTTCAACCACATATTCCTTAAGCCAGTAATCTTTCAACAACTTGTAGAAAGGACTTTTTAGAAGTTTTATCATGAGATACTCTTTTCTTCGTTTTGGAGAGCAAGTATTTAAATACTTCTTAAAGCGATACATTGGGATATCTTTATAAAGCTTGTGAAACTCCTCTAATAACGGGAGACGATACTCTTTGTTAACCATATCAAGGTTCCATTTTGTATAGTTACAAATCCAACGTAAAAGGTAAGAATATTCGTCATCCGTAAATCTCAGTTTGTTTGCGTAATCCAATGCATCTCTAAATACCGTAACACTGTCCATTCTTGTCTTACCGTTTTCTGCAGTAATCTGGCCACTCATATTAAAGCGATAATAGAAACCGGCATCTTTAAGTGCAACAATGGATTTTGCACTAGTGAGAATCTGGAAATGTGGACGGATATCTTCCCATCTAACTCCTTCAGGAAACTGAAATTCCATTTTCTTCAAGAATTCACTTCTGTAGATTTTACTATTGGCACTTACTTCCAGAGACAGTAGTTCAGGATTTGTTTTTGTGGTCAGGACTTTTATTTCTTCATCGTCTTCATCTTCATTGCTAAAGATTCTCTCAAAAGCATCTTTACTATGCCAATCTAAATACTGATTTGAAACTGTATCATATATCCACGGCAACATAACAATAACATCAGGTAAGAAATCCAGCTTTTTAATGAGATTAGTAGTCTTCTCAACAAATAGTTCCCCATGCCAATCATCACTATCTAAGAAAGTCACGAGTGGTGTTTCAACATATTTCATTCCTGTGTTTCTAGCTGCACCTAGGCCTTTGTTCTCTTGGTAAACATAGGTAATAAGATCCGGATATTTCTTTGCATACCCCTCACAAATAGACCCCGTATTATCTTTAGAACCATCATTAACAATAATGATTTTATGATTAATCAAGCTCTGATTAATCAAACTGTCTATACATTCATTTATGTACTTCTCAACATTGTATGCTGGTACAACGATTGAGAGTAAAGCTTCATTATTCATCAAAAACTTCTCCTTCTATATGATACCCCGACAAGCCTTATATATAATATTTTAGTCAGCCTAGATAGTCAATGACTTTAAAGTATTAATTGATTCAGGAATTGTTTTACTCTGCAAATACTGTTCGTAAGCATCGCAGCATTTTTCAACTTCATCAGTGAAAATGATTTGTTTTCCATGATCTAGCCATAATACCTTATTGCACATATTCTTAACTTGTTCGATGGAATGTGAAACCAGAATACCGGTTACTCCACTCGCAAGTATCTCTTTCATTTTTTTCCCGCTTTTCTCTCTAAACGAGCCATCGCCTACACTTAACACCTCATCCAGAATGATAATATCCGGTTTGACTAAACAAGCAATTGAAAATGCCAATCTACTTTGCATACCGCTGGATAATTGTTTATATAGTCTGGATTCAAAATCCTGTAATTCAGCAAATTCTATAATCTTCGAATACTGCTCATCCATGAATTTACGAGTATAACCAAGCATAGCTCCACGCAGGTATGTATTTTCTCTGACAGTCAAATCACCGTCAAACCCACTAGCTAACTCTAGAAGTGCAGCAATCTGCCCATTGACTAATACCGTTCCTTCTGTTGGAGTCATTATCCCGGATATAACTTTCAAAAGAGTGGATTTTCCAGCACCGTTATGTCCAACGATTCCCAACATATCTCCTTTTTCCAGAGAAAAAGAAACATTCTTGACAGCCCAGAACTCTTGAATGTGATAATCTCCACGTAGTTTTCTAACCACATACTCTTTGAGGCCGATATCTTTAAAATCACCTGTCATATATCTAATAGATATATTATCCGCTTGAATTGCTAAACTCATTTCTCACACCTCAACATTAAATGTAATATAAGAATTTATTATTACATTTCTTATATATTATTGACCCAACACAAATTGCTAAAACAGCATACAAAACACAGAGAAGCATGAACAACAAGGAAGGAATACTCCCGTCGATAACAACTACTCTGAAAAACTTTATATAACAATATATCGGATTTAATAAAAACAGTTTTTGAAAATTCGGTGCAAATGTATCTACAGAATAGAAGATTGCAGACATATACATTAACAAATTCCAAAAAACATCATACAAATACGACATATCTCTGAAAAAGATAAACAAGGCAGATAAAATCATTCCAATTCCAAGATTAAATACAACAAGGCATAGAATTGGAATAATAAGAGAAAATATATTCCAAGAAATCGAAATATCATCTATCAAAACAAAGATAAAGAATATGATTAATGTCAGTCCAAAATTGATCAATGCTGAAACATTTTTTGTCAAAACAAAGATGTATTTCGGCACTTTGACCTTACTGAATATTGCTGCATTATTTACTAGCGCTTGCATTCCACCAATTGTGGACTCTCTGAAATAATTAAACAAAATATTTCCGGCAAATAAATAGATAGTATAATGTGGCACTGTCTGTCCAAAAAAGCGCGTAAAAATCAATCTCTGAATAAACAGGGTAAGCAGGAGAGTGTAACCTAAAGTGTGTAAGTTGATAAACCGGGTAAAACCGGAAAGACTTACGCACTTTTCATATAGTCGTAAGTGCTCTAGAATAAGGAGGAAGAAAGAAATGAGCACAATCGATATGGCAAGGAAAAAGAACTTTAACCGTAACCCACAGTCAGAAGCTATCGCCAAAGCGATCCTGGAGAATTATAAGCCAGGAAATGTCGAAGAGATGCAGGAAGCCCTGAAGGATGTCTTTGGCCCACTGTTCGAAGCGATGTTACAGGGAGAAATGGATAACCATCTGGGATACCAGTCAAATGACCATCAGCCAAAAGACACCGAGAATCGCAGAAATGGTTATACAGAAAAAAGTGTAAAGACCAGTTATGGCGAAGTAGACATCAAATCACCAAGAGACAGAGAGGGTACATTTGATCCTCAGCTGATCAAGAAGAGACAGCGAGATGCCAGTGGGCTGGAAGATAAGGTGCTGGCGATGTATGCCAGAGGGATGAGTCAGAGAGATATCGCATCAACAGTAGAAGACATCTACGGCTTTGAGATCTCACATGAACAGATATCCAACATTACTGACAGGATCCTTGATGAAGTGAATGAGTGGCAGAACAGGCCTTTAAAACCATTCTACCCATTCCTGTTCGTAGACTGCATGTATGTATCAATCAGGAAGGAATACGAGACGAAACAGTGCGCGGTATATGTAATACTCGGCTACGATAAAGATGGCTGTAAGGACATTTTAGGGCTCTGGCTAAGCGAAAATGAAGGAAAACATAACTGGATGGCCATATTTGACGAGATCAAGAAGAGAGGCGTGCAGGATGTGCTGTTCATTTCAATTGATGGTGTTTCCGGATTAGAAGAAGGAGCTAAAGCGATCTTCCCTGATGTTACTGTACAGAGATGCATCGTTCATCTGATCAGGAATTCAGTCAAATACATTCCGTCAAAAGACTATAAAGATTTCTGTACTCAATTAAAGAAGATATATGGTGCACCTTCACTTAAGGCAGCTGAAGCTGAGTTTGAGAGATTCAAGACAAGATGGTCAGACTATCCTGGGGCGGTAGATGTCTGGGTAAGAAACTGGCGACACATTGAGCAGTTATTCAATTATGGCAGCGCCGTAAGGAAAGTCATGTATACCACTAATTCCATAGAATCCGTCAATTCCAGTTTCCGTAAGGTCACCAAACAGGGATCATTCCCTAATGAAAATGCGCTTTACAAGTTACTGTATCTGCGCATTCAGGAACTTTATAAAAAGTGGGCCAACAGGCCGGTATCTAACTGGGCGATGGTCCGTAACCAGCTTCTTATCAATGATGGCTTCAGGGCTATCATTGAAAAATATGACCCTATTGGGTAGCCGCAAAATTTACTATGGGTAGGCCAACCTACCCATAGTAAAATCATGTTATTTGAAATAATTTAGTAAATTAACTTACACACTTATCTTGACACTGTCTGCAGCGTAATCAAATTCTCAGGCTGTTCTTTTTTTATTCTCTCCAGGACTTGGTTAAGACCATCATAGTATGATTGTGTATCACCTTTGCGTGTTCCCAATCCATAACCGACGATTTCCTTATTCCAGGCATCAAAATATAGGGTAAGTTCATATACAGTCCTTTTGACATAAAACATCGTCATATCAGACACTATGACCTCATATGGCCTGGATAAATACTTCCAGCCATTCCATATCAGGTTATTGAATTTATAGTTTTCTTCCTGTGGTTTCTTCCACTGGTAATGTTTTCCCTGTGATCTTATCCCCTCATACTTACACAATCTGTGGACATAATTATCTGTAAAGATGACTCCATATCTGTTCCTTATAAATGCGTTTATCCATCTGTATCCGTGTGATGGATGTTTATCATGTACTTCCTTAATGAGTTTTAGATCGCATTCTCTCTGAATAGCCCTGTCACTTGGGTTCTTCTGTCTTTCCTTCCACTTATAATATCCGGATCTGTTTACACTCATCAGTTCACACAGATGGCTTACGGAATGTTTCTCTCTTAATTTATCTATGATTTCGTATTCGCATCGAAGGTAGTAACGAATTCCTTTGTTTCCCCACCTCCTTTCACCAGATAACCTTTTTTTAATCGCTCGATTTCTATTTCTTTCTTGAGTAGCTCCTTCTTCAGGTTTTCAACTTCTGATGGGTGACGGTTATATTTACCAATGTTTGGATTGTTGTTTCCTCCCGTTTTTGACCGTAATCCTTCTACACCTTTTTCACGGTATCTCTTTATCCATTTCTGTAAAAGAGATTTACTGATCCCATGTACTGCCGCGACTGTTTTGCGTCCTGCTTTTCCATTTAGATACTCCAACACTATTACCTCTTTCTCTTCTGGAGTTCTCATCTTATTCTTGCCGCCTAATGGTCTTCCCATGTTTTCACTCCCTTTCTGATTAAATTATACTAAAAAAGTAGACTGGTACTTTTTGTACTTGTCTACTTTTAGCGTATCACTTCATGAAGTGACCTTTTTTAGTGGAAAAGAAAAGCGAAGCTAGATGGCAGCTTCGCTGATATTCAGAACATTCTTTACTTTGCTTACGGCATCACTGAGCAGTTTGGTGGTCGCAACGTTACTGATGCCGGCAATCAGGGTTTCGCATTTGTTGAGCGGAATCAGAATTTTGGTGGCAGATGACTGCCCGACCGCAACCGCCATGGCGCTTGAGACTTCTCCTAATAGAGCATCTGCAACGACAATACCGATTGGGCCGACGATCACATCGGCGCTTCTGGACTGAACGATCACGGCATTCTCGCCGGTTGCCGCCTGCGTGCAGCCTGCCTTTAACATGTTTCCGGTCGCAATGGCATTGGTGCCGACCGCAATGATCTCCGCTTTGGGGACCTCTTCCCTTAACATTTTGATCATCTGGCTGCCGATGGCTCCGCCCTGTCCGTCTATTACAAGAATCTTCATAGTTTCTTACCTCAATATAAACTATTATAACGTATCTTTATGACTTGTTAAGTGGGAGTGATTTCATTATAATATTTAAAAATACGGAGGGTCTTATGGCAACTTATTTAAAAGATGTTTCCAGAACGTTTAATGAATATCTTCTGATTCCGGGGTATACCAGCGAAGAGTGCATTGTTTCCAATGTCGATCTTTCCACCATCATTACCCGTTATAAAAAGGGAGAGGAAGACAAAGCGATGAAGCTGAATATTCCGCTTGTCTCGGCTATCATGCAGTCGGTCAGCGGGGAAAAACTGGCAATTGCCTTAGCCAAAGAAGGCGGTATTTCCTTTATTTACGGAGCGCAGTCCATTGAGAGCGAAGCGGAAATGGTCCGTAAGGTCAAAGCCTACAAGGCAGGTTTTGTTCCGAGCGATTCCAACATCCGTCCGGATGCGACACTGAAAGATGTTTTGGACCTTTTGGAAGTTACCAAGCATTCCACGATGGCAGTTACGGAAGACGGCACACCGAACGGAAAACTTTTGGGTGTAGTCACAAGCCGTGACTACCGCGTCAGCCGCATGAGTTTGGATACCAAGGTATCGGAATTCATGACACCGTTTGAAAAGCTGGTGTATGCGAAAGAAGGCGTATCGCTTTCCGAAGCGAACGACATCATCTGGGACCACAAACTGAATGCTCTTCCAATCATCAACGACAAACAGCAGCTCGTATGCTTCGTTTTTAGAAAAGACTATGATTCTCACAAGGAGAACCCGAACGAGATCCTGGACGACCAAAAACGCTTCCTGGTCGGTGCGGGTATCAACTCCCGTGACTATAAGGAACGTGTTCCGGCCTTAGTGGAAGCCGGTGCGGATATCTTATGTATCGACTCCTCCGAAGGCTACTCCGTCTGGCAGAAGGAAACCATCGCCTGGATCAAGGAAACCTACAAAGGCGAAGTG
>Ga0256404_1005975_pt1 | contig 20716 bp, 19 predicted proteins | sample RumenRJG_01DNA_FD_185990 | JGI IMG/M metagenome (GOLD analysis project Ga0256404, IMG submission 185990) | Bovine rumen microbial communities from Lethbridge, Alberta, Canada - RJG_01 | ecosystem: Host-associated > Mammals > Digestive system > Stomach > Rumen | place: Canada: Alberta | collected...
AAGCGCCAGTTCCATTTTCACGAAGCCGTGCTTGAAATACAGCTTCAGGGGAATGAGGGAATATCCTTTTTCCTTCACTTTGCCCAACAGTCTGTCGATTTCCCTGCGATGCATCAGCAGACGCCGGGTGCGTAACGGATCGTGGTTATTATAATTGCCAAAATCGTAAGGACTGATGTGCATGTTCATTACAACCAGTTCCCCTTTTTTGGTAATCCGTACAAAACTGTCTTTTAAGTTGACCTTGCCTGCCCGCAGCGATTTCACCTCAGTGCCCACCAGCTCCATGCCGGCTTCCATCGCTTCCACGATATTGTAATCGTGGCGGGCTTTCCGGTTTTCCGTAATGATTTTGATTTTTGTTTCCGTCATAGTAACTCCTGAAAAGATACGCTTCTTAATATTATTCGCTAAAGAAACAAAAGTTCCTTTATCTCCGTCTCCGTTTTTTCTTATTATTCATGCCCGCGTATTTATTACCACCGATGCCGCCCTTGCCCCGCTTGGCATAGGGACGTGTCACACCGTTGACTTGCTCGTGGCTGCCGTGACGCCGCTTGTTTTTCCTGTGTCCGCCGCCGGTAGCCTGGGCCGCGTCCTGACGAATTTCTTCCAGTAAAACGGCCACGCTGCTGTGGCCGGATTTATATGTTTTACCCGAACCTTCTGCCCTTTGCCCTGCAATGCCTCCGGACTTTTTCATTCTGCCGCTACCGCGCCGGGCGTTGCCCCTGCGTTCCGGTCTTCCATGGTCCCCGGTGCTGCCAAGCTGTGTCTTAATATAATCCCGCATGGCATCATTTTCCCCGGCCATGATGAAATCAATACTGCGGTCTTCCATGTTCACCTGCAGCACTTCGATCTGCACCGTGTCACCCAGCCGGTAGGTGTTGCCGGTGTGGGTTCCCGTCAGGCAGTAACGGTCTTCAATGAATTCGTAATAATCATCCGTGAGGCTGGACATGTGGACGAGCCCTTCCACTCCATTGGCCAGTTCCACAAACATACCGAAGGAGGTCACGCCGGAGATCACGCCTTCATAGGTTTCCCCAATATGTTCCAGCATGTATTCGGCTTTCTTTAAATCTACCGTTTCCCGTTCCGCTTCCGCTGCGTTGCGTTCCTGTACGGAAGAATGCTCCGCCATACTTTCCAGACTGTCTTCCGAAAGCGCAGACAAATGCTGCGTCAGGTCCGGATCCTTCAGCCAGGCGTGCAAAATACGGTGAACCAGCAAATCCGGATAACGGCGGATGGGCGACGTAAAGTGGCAATAGTATTCCGCGGCCAGCCCGAAGTGTCCGATGTTTTCCGTCTGGTACACGGCCTGCCGCATACAGCGCAGGGCTACCGTGTTCACCAGCCGTTCTTCAGGCCGCTCTTTCATTTCCGCCAACGCTGCCTGCACATCTTTGGGACGCACTTCCCCGTTTTTGGGAATGCGCAGTTTCACATTGAAGCTTTGCAGCAGTTTGGCCAGTCCTTCCATCTTGTCTTCCGCCGGAGATTCATGGACCCGGTACACGCAGGGCCACTGGAGCATGGAAAGATGCCGCGCCACCGTTTCGTTGGCCGCCAGCATAAACTCTTCAATGATGGATTCCGGCAATCCGTGAATACGCTGTTTAATTTCTAACGGCTTACCGGCTTCATCCAATATCACTTTCTGCTCCGGCAGGTCAAACTCAATGGCGCCGCGCCGGGCTCTCTTCTTCTGCAAAACGCGGCAGAGTTCCCGCATCTCTTCCAGCATGGGAACGATATCCGCATAATCTTCTCTGGACTTTTTGTCCCCCTCTTCCAGAATGGCACGCACCAGATTATAGCTGAGCCGATAATGGGAATGGATCACCGCCGGGAATATCCTGTATTTTGCAATCCGGCCCGTCTCCGCTTCGATTTCCATTTCACAGCTCATAACAAGGCGGTCTTCCTTTTCGTTCAGGCTGCAAATGCCGTTGCTTAACCGTTGGGGCAGCATGGGCAGTACCCGGTCCACCAGATATACGCTGGTACCCCGTTCCTGTGCTTCCTGATCCAGCAGGGTTTTCGCCTTCACGTAATAACTGACGTCGGCAATGTAAACCCCCAGCAGGTAACGCCCGTTATCCAGACGCCGCACATACACCGCGTCATCCAGATCCCTGGCGTCTTCGCTGTCTACTGTCACGACAGGATAGTCCCGCCGGTCCTCCCTGCCCTGCCAGTCTTTTTCCCGAATTTCTTCCGGAATCCGGGCCGCCGCCCGTTTCACATTTTCCGGAAAATCCAGAGGCAGATCATGCTGCTTGATGATAGACAAAATTTCCAGTCCCGGGTCCCCCACGTAGCCCAGCACTTCCACCACACGGCCTTCCGCGCTGCGACGTTCCGCATTATGTTCTTCCGTGGGCCAATCCGTAATTTCCACAACCACTTTCTGATTGTTGGCCGCGCCGCCAAAATTCCTGCGTAAAATATAAATGTCGCTGCCGATCCGTTTGTCGTCAGGAATCACAAAGGCAAAATCCATGGTGCGTTTGAATACACCCACCACCCTGGTGTTGGCCCGCTGGATAATACGGATGATTTCTCCTTCGGGCCGACGGCCCGGCGCATGGCTGTCGATACGGGCCATGACCCGGTCATTGTTCATGGCGCCGTGGAGCTTACGGGGCGGAATGAATACGTCCGGTTTCGTTCCCTTGTTGTCGGGAATAAGGAAACCGAATCCTTTGCTGCTTAACTGGAACCGTCCGGCCACCAGTCCCATCTTTTCCGGCAGGCCGTAGGTCTCAAAACGGGTTTTCACCACGTAACCGTCTTTTTCCAGTTCCATAATGGCGTCCCAGAATTCATGCATAGGTTCTTCCTTGACAGGAATGGCGAAGATCATCTCCTCCGCCGTCATGGGAGCGTAACTTTCCCGCTGCATGAATGCCATAATTTTATCTTTCAGTGAGAGTGTAGCCATAATCAATAATCCTTTTGCTGTTTTTTATATATTATAAACTAATCTTTTGTTTTCAATGTGGCAAAGCGTAAACTTCATTATGAAACGTGGTCATTCACGCTCCATTCCTGCATATTTTTCCAGCATCAGGGTACTGGTTGCTTCCGCTGCCACGGTTCCGTCCGGGTTGATGATAACACCTTCCATCACTACCAGACGTCCTTTCCGTTTAACCTCATGCCCTTCACATCGAATGGTGGTACCAATCTGTACCGGCATGCGAAACCGTAAATCAATACGGGCCGTGTAAGCAGGCACGCCCTCTTTCTTAAACAGATAGTTTCCCATAATCTCATCCAGCAGTACGGTGATCAGCCCGCCGTGCATCCGTCCATTGTAGCTCTGATGTTCCGGCTTCGGAGTAAAGAAAGCCATCACGCCGTTGGGAATCCAGAAAAAGTGCAAGTGCAGTCCCACAGGATTCTCTTCCCCGCAGGCAAAACACATACCATATTTCTGATCCTTTGGCATTTCCATCAGTTTTGTGCCATATTTCTTTTCTTCTTCTTCCAGCAGCTTTTTTTCCGTTTCATTTAACAGCAGTTCTTCCGATAAAACCGATTTCTTAACTTTCAACATTACCACAACAATCCTTCCGGTTTTCGTATTTTTTAACTGTTTTTTACCTTAAGCAGTTATGATGTCACTTTGATTTTATTTTTACGTCAACAAATACTTTTAGGTTTATTTTTATTCTCTTAACTGTTTTCTTTCAACCATTTTTTAATCAACTTGCCTGCATCTTTGTAGTGCAGGTCCAGATGGTGATTGTCCCCTTCCATGTAATGAAGCTGCTTGTTTCCGCCTGCAATTTCCAGATTCATCTTCGCCTGTTCTGGTGTTACGATGCAATCTTTTGCTCCGTGAATAATCAACAACGGACCGTTTCGCCAGCGCTGTAACAAAGCCGCCACATCATACTGCAGCAAGTCCGTAACAAACGTTGCCGGAATTTCATCATGGCCGCGCTCATCGTCCAGTACAACCGCTTTACCCTGCAGAGCAGCCTGAAATGCTTCCGACCCCAGCACCTGTATAAACGTTTTTTGCAAACTGTTAGGCGCGGACCACAACACCATACCGTCAGGACGGTATGTGTTACGCTTGTACCATTCCGGCGCAGCAATTGAATGACTGCCTTTGCAGCAGTTTTCTGCAGCAGCATCAGCACAACAGTCTCCCTCACACGCTGTAACAATACAGGTTGCCCCGCCGAAACTCCGGCCCAACAGAAACAGCTTCTCTGGCTGCAGCGCTTCACGGACAAAATCCAAAACCGCTTTCAGCTCCGCAATTTGATTGGTCAGCATGGTGCACCAGCTGAAATTAAAACGAACCACAGAGCAAATGGATTCTCCGATTTCATCCGCCAGTTGCGCAGCCCGTCCGCCGCCTTCCATAGATCCACGGAAACCATGTGCTATCACCAAAACGTTACGCCGTTTTGTCTCCACTTCACACAAATTGATTACGCCGCTCAATTCACCAAACGGCCCCGCGACGGTAAAATTCTGTCTCATATTGCCTCCAAGCATCCACTCATTGCTTTAATCAACGAATAGTTTAAATAATCTTCCTATAAAAAAATATATATCAAATACAGGAAAGATAAATTTTTCAAATTTTTCAAATTTTTAAATGGCATTTTACGTTACAGATAACACCCCTGCAGCTACGCCTGCCAGACTTTCCCGGCCAACACATCTACGCAGCTTAGTTTGCCGCCGCTCATATATGCACCGGTATCGCACATGATAACATGATTTGCCAAAAACAGCGGTTTCGGTGTCCGCCGTTCCTTCCCGGTGAGCTTCATCACTTTCTGCACCGGCGTATGCCCCACCACAAGGGTCTCCTCCCCTTTATACTGTTCCCACCACTGCTGTCGCCGCCAAAGCATATCAAATTCATTTTGCATGGTCAGCGGCACATCGGGATCGACCCCCGCGTGACAGAAAAAGTAATCCTGATACTGATACTTAACCGGCAGATTCATCACCCACTGCAGCAACTCTTCCTTTGTACCCTCATCCATCTCATCCAGCTGTTTCAGCGTTTCCAATCCGCCGTTGTCCAGCCAGGAACCCGCATAATCTACAATCAGGTTATTATAGCTTCCACGCTTCTGCATAAAATAGGAAGACATCATCACTTCATGATTGCCCATCAGGCAGACCACAACATCCGGATACTGCTGCTGCAACGCAAAAATATATTGCAGACACCGGCCCGGGGCCGGACCCCGGTCAATGTAATCCCCCAGAAAAATCAGCAGATCTTCATCCGGGTTGAATCGGATTTTGTCCATCAGTTTTATTAACTTTTCATACATGCCGTGTACGTCGCCGATGGCCAGCACACGGGAATAACCGAATAAGTTCTGCATGATACCGTCACTGCTCTTTTATTATCATATGATGTATTTATCCAAATTGCGTCGCATCGTTTTTCGAAAGCAGATAAACACAATACTGATTCATACTGATACCTTCGCACTTTGCATGAAGAGCAAGAGATTTGTGCAAACTTTTTGGCATCCGCAACTTAAAGTTACCGGAATATCTTGAATCATCATCGTCCTTGACTGGTTCCGGAATTTCATTTCCGTCTTCTAACGATGCCATAATCCATACACGTTTGGCGTCTTCCGCATTTTTTATAACACCTTCCAACGTTTCCGCACAGGTAATACAACCCGGCAGTTCCGGATAACGCGCGCCATAACCTCCTTCTTCTGTATCAGGTACAATTTCAAGACGGTATGGAAGAGAAAGATAATAGTCTAATGTTTTATTCATTGCTTTCCTCACTTTCCACTTCTTCTTTATTATTAATTATATATGACATCACATGCGACGTCAATCAGCTTTCTCTCCATAATCGAATCACTTGCTTCACCCTAAACTGGTTGTAATTACGACCAATGTAGGAACGCCAAATATGTAGTTGCCTGAGCTTGATCCCCTAAACAAAAGAAAAGTTAAGTCAAGAAAAATCATAAATTTGTGATTTTTTCTGACTTAACTGTCATAACACGTGTTGGAATTATACTCTTTCCGCGATTTAGCAAACTGTTAAAGAGTAGAAGCTTAGGGTTTCCCGAAACTATCCCCTGAACATCTGGATCCAGTAATGTGTATACTCCGTACCTTCTTTACGGCAATACCCTACGCCCAGCTCCTTAAAACCTTTGTTCAGGATGTTAGCGCGATGCCCCGGCGAACGCATCCACTGAGCCACCACTTCTTCCGGCGTGGCATTTCCCGCCGCAATGTTCTCTCCCAATGTGCTGTTTCGGTTACGCAATAAGGTAAAGCAATTGCTGCCGTCAGGCCGCTCATGGGCGAAATGCCTTGTGATTTCTTCCGCGCGGATAACTGCTGCATTCTGCAATTCATTGTTTAATCGTAATGGAGCAGCTCCCACTTTGGCCCGTTCCTTGTTCACCAGTTGGAGCACCTGTCCGGCAAACTCTACGGTTTCGCTACTCTCGCTATAAGATTTGCCAACAGAGGCATTCTTCGCAGACACCGGAACTGCCGGACTTTCGTTTCTGTCAACGTCAATTGTAGTTACATTCTCATCGTCAGAGCCTGCCGATTCCAAACGGTTGAAGTAAACGTATTTTTTCGTGCTTCCGTCATCCATCGCAACCACCCTGGTTCCAACAAACTGAAAATCGTACGGAAGCTTTTTGCAGAATTTCTGCACTAATTTTAACGTTTCGGGTTTTGTATAGGCTGTCTTATACTCGCCAGCCGGGTAACTGATCAGCTTATTATAAACAAGCCTGTCTGATGCATTCAACCCATTTGCAAACTTATCGCGGTATTCCGCATAGGCCATGGGGTCAGAAGGCGGCGTCTGTTTACGACGATTATTGTTGGCAATGGCCAGCAATCCTATTAACGCCGCAATGCCCGCCACAGCAGCTGTATCACGTTTAGTCCATTTACTATGGTGGTGGTCGTGATGGTGATGCCCATGTCGCGGCGGCGGTGGACGATGACTTGCAGCAAAGGCAGCCGCAGGCACAAAAGCATACGTTATCATTACGGCAGATAGCGTTCCGGCCACCATTCTGACAAACCGTTTCTGAAAGTTCAGCATAACTTGTTCCCCCTGTTAATGGTACTACTATGTCATTTTCTTCACTGAACATTATAAGAAATAAATTTGTCTTTTGTATGGCTTCAGATTAATTATTCTTACAGTTCTGAATTTTTGCAAACAAGCCATTCTTTCCGTGAACAGCGTCTTTTACAACATTTGACAGTGCATCATATACATCAATATGACTCCATTCCCCATTTATTAAACGGCCTGGCGTGACGCTCCTGGAAGATAAAGACAAAACGGTTTTTTCTGTTCCCGTGTCAATGACGCGAACTTCCAAACCAACGTTAAGCAGGTCAGGAGAATTGTCCGAATAGATACGTTGCGCGTTATTGTTTTGATTTGCGTTAGCAACTTTGCTGGCTGTAAAGGAACTGATATATCCGGTAAAGATATAGTTGATCCCCAACGATTTAGCGATTTTGGCAGTACCAGATAAACTATCATTCTTTATTTGCCTCTCCTTTGCATATAACGTTAATAACTCCGGTTCTATAACGTCAAAGCAATTAGTACCAGCTAACTCAGCAATTAAAAATTCTTGAGCATTCTTTTTGTCATCAAGTACCGGATGATGAACATTGGATTTATTCTCAATTGGCAATACTACAACTGTCGGATGATCCGTAAGTCCGCCAAAACAAACGGCAGATGATAAAGTTGTTAATAAGACAAGTATAGTCAGAATAATAGTTTTTAACATTTTTATCCTCATAGTCTATCTTTCATTGCGGCTAAAATCCGTTAAATAATACAGCAAAAATTCCTTGGCTACATTTTTTGCCGCTACAGGCCATACCCATTTTTGTTGCATAACTGTATCTTCAAACAATGAATGATAAAAGATATTAGCCGTAGTATGCTTCCTGCTATAAGCATCCCTGGCAGCATCTTTTCCATTAATGACAGAGTATTTCCCGCTTTGTTGATCGTATTCGGAAGCGACGGCCAACAACTTATCACACATCTTGTCGTCACCTTTTACCAAATACGCCAACGCTTCATAACGCAAATAGTTTTTATTTTGTTTATCTGTCTGCATTTTTCTTTGTGCTTCAATCAAATCTAAAGTTTTCTCTGCATAGATTTGCGCTTTCTTTTCCTGATTTGAATTTGCAGTCAGGCTTGTTGCATAACAAAACACAGCATAATCTAAATTGGCGGCAATATTTTGCGGATTTGCTTGAACTGCATTATAAAAGACATTATCTGCCCGTTTCAAATATCTCTCTGCATACGGCAATCCGCCCTTTGCCCGGTAAATTTGCGAAGCAAGCAAAAACGCTTCGCCGTTTTCAGCATCTGTTGCAATAATATAAGAAATGTTTTTCACTGCGTCTGCATAAAACTGGCTGCGTTTCCCGGCATCAGTTTCCATCCTCGCAAACTCATATGCGGCACAGGCTTCATTAAAAAACCGGCTTGCTTTAATCTCATCCAATGCTGCTTTTTGCTCAATGGCATTTGTGTCAGTGTCTTCATGAACATTTTCTTTTGCTAAACTTTCAGCATAAACAACATTAGACTGTAGTATTATACTGAACAACACAACCGGAAGAATCTTTTTGTTCATTTTCATATGACCCCGATTAAAAAGGAAAGAGGATATTCAATCCCATTGACTGAATATCCTCTAACAGTATTATCTTACAAAGACAACAGCACAGTTTTGTAAAATGCCAGATTTTTCACTGGCCAACAAGATTCTGTCGCCGTCTTCAACAGATACAACTACATTAACCTTATTTACAGAATTTTTGCCGCCGCGAACGCCAACCGCATTAATGACCAGAGGATTATCGCCTGCCCGGCTTCCATGAGTCGCTTTTTCTAACGACGAAGCGTACTCAACCATGCCCTGTGAAATCGCTTTGTCATAATCAAGATTGCGGATTCCATACACAACACGGCCATTCACATCATAAATGACAGGTGAAAATGTAGGTTCCAATCCCATTCCGGTCGCATTGATAACAACGCCTGTATAGGCTGCGCGTTGAACATCTTTCACATCGCTTTCCGACAATGTGGAATCTGTTACTTCCGGCAGCGGCTCGGCTTCCATATTGTCTCTGATTTCTGGTAACGCAACGGAAGCAATACTGTTTGTAACGCCATACATCGGCACGCGCATTTTGACAAAATAGCTTCCGTCCGCATTAACGCCTTCGTCAACGATGCGCGCACCCTTTACCATAGCGCTCACCTTAGAGCGAACTACATCACTGGCAATCACAAGATTTTCCATAACCGTCTCAGAGTCAATCTGCACGCCCTGAATCATTTCAGCGAGATTGCGCTGTGCGTCCACAACTGCAGCACGACGCGCCAGAATATTTCCACGCACGCCCATATTCTCCGGCGGCAGACCGATACCGATTGCCTCAACATCTGCTTCAGCACCCTTGTCCCAGTTGACGCTGCCTTTTGTGTTTTGCTGCACTTGAACATTGACTGCAACATTAGTGATTGCGGGTTCGGCAAAAACGGGCGTCGATGTAATACCTGAAAATGTTAATGAAGTTGCAAGGGCGAGTGCGGTAGATATGAAATTATAGATGTAACTGGACATTCTTTGTCACCTTCTTAAACACTTATTATAATAATAAAGCATAACTATCCATTCCAGTACAAAAAATTAATTCCTTTAACAATTTTTGTCAACTTGTCGTAAAATTTTACGTGTTTTTTAGTATCCAATTTACGACTTCACCATATCTTTTTGTCTTGGGATTCACAACGGTTATTATATACAATTAATGTGCTCCTTCTGCATTGAAATGGAACTATAGTTCTGTAGTACCCCTAAGGACTCATATTCGAAAAATCTAAATGAAGATTGTAATTACCACCACCTATTCCCATATCACTTGCTTGAATAATTCATTTATACTTAACAAACGATTGAAAAACAATAAATATCTATTATTTTGACCTTGGTGGGCATGGCCAAGTATGATACATTGTTGCTGCATGAGGAATACGTTGATAAACCGAGTTATTTTCACATCCAAACAATTCGTAGGGATTTGTCCAATTCAATTCGAAGTGAAGATGCTCTGGAAATTTGATATTGCCTTCCTTGACACCTTTTCCGCCCCCGGTTCCTCCACTTCTTCCAATCAGCTGTCCCCGTATAACATACTGCCCGTTCTTTAAATTAGGTTTAAACTTTAAGTGTGCATACAATGATTGTTTGCCTTGACCATGATCCAAAATCACAATATATCCTAACGTTGTTGGGGTAGGTTGCATATAATAGCCCCAACCCGCATATAAAACAGTTCCTCCCTCAGTTGCGTAAACTGGTGCATTATCACCACATCCAATATCAATTCCATACGGTTTTTTACTTTTAGGATCATTCCATTTGCAACTATGTAACTGATTAGGTGATTTTGTATTGTATGGACTATACCGATAAATAGTCGTTATCTTACGACACTTGTCAGCGGGCCACCAATATTCTAGTGACCGTTGCACTTCATTAGTTATCCAACCAATAGTTTCTCTATTCCCTTGATATTGATTGTTAAATTTTACTTTCAAAGCGTTATTTTTGGTTTCAATAACAGAATAATTTTGTCCATTAACAAGCCAACAATTGTTATAGTAGTTTGTTAAAGAACTGTCCGTATAAACATATACAGAACGTTTTGCTGGTTGTGCTCTTGATACAGGAGAGATTATTGGATTAGGTGTCGGATTAGGGGTTGGCCTTGATGTTGGATTTGACTTTTTTTCTAAACAGTCCCAATACGGCACCCAGCCCATCTTATAACCGCCACCAGTAACTTTATAAACAATTTGCCATACGTCACCCAGATTAGAGACAACCCAAATATCTTCATTTCCCCAAACAGAACCTATCGTTCCGTTGTAAGAATAATTTTTATAAACGTTAATCTTATACTGTGGAGACATCCTGTTTAACGTTGTAAAACTGGGGTTATTCAGTAAATCATCAACCCTAAACCATCTGGATGTACGCCCGTTTTTTACCGGATAGGAGCCATAGGCCCAACCATCATTACGTATTTGATTAACAATTACATAATCACCTGGATCAATCCATCCTTTAGCTGCTCCGCCAGGCGATACGTAACAAGTAAGTTTTTTAGTTGCATAAGTCTGCAACGGAACCATGTGCGAAGGAATGCGGCCGGCTTCCGCAATCATTCCTAATCCCAAACTTACAACTAATGCGAAACCGCAAGCAAAAGCTTTCATCATTTTTTTCATACGCAAACCCCCACTGTTGAAAGGATTATTACACTTGCCTATCTTTGATTATTAATAATCCGAAACATGTTCCAATAACTAACTATACGTTGTCTTGTATTGAATAATTATTAAGAAAAACCGAGGATATCCAATTGAATTGACTGAATATCCTCAATCTAACGTCTTACTTTTCAGAATTTATTTTAATCTATAATTATTGGGTTCATAAATCGTAAAGCCTTTGTTTTTATCAGCTAATGTTGCCCAACTATAGTAATTAATTTTAATGGTGTTCTTATTATCTGTATTTGCTTCATAAAACTCGCAACCGCTACTGCTTACCGAATAAAGGATAGCAGAATGTGGGCTAGGCGCAGTTTTTGTACTGTTTAAGGAATATCTCCGCCCCATTTGTATGAAACTACCCGGTTTTGCATTTCTAAACAAATTCTGTACAGCACTAGTGTTCTTATTGCCGTGATTAAAGAGTTTTCCTACAACGCGTGAACCACTAAATGAGGTTGCAGAATAATTATTGGATGAATAACCGGTAATACTGGATACATTGAAAAGTGTTGTATACACTCTGTTTGCGAAACCACGGCATTGACCAGAGCCTGTATACCTTGTATTAATCTTAAACCCATTTGAGCCTCTACTTAGATTATACATGCGACTGGTAACATTATTATTTGGAACAGGCGGAACTGGTGGAACCGGTTCCACTATATACCTTGACGGAATCCAACCCATTTTATAGCCGCCGCTTATTTTATAAATTATCTGCCTGCTATCACCTGCATTAGATACAACTGTAATCGGTTCTTGTCCCCAAATAGAGCCTAATGAATTCCTATATGACGATTCCCGATAAACCGTAACCTTTTCTTGTGGCGATTTCCTCTCTTGATTAGCAAATCCTACATTATTAACCAAATCATTTGCCTTGAACCATCTGGAAGTTCTACCGTTTTTTACCGGATAAGAACCATATGCCCAGCCATCGCCACGAATTTGCGTAACAATTACATAATCACCAGGATCAATCCAACCTTTTGCGGCTCCGCCAGGCGAAACATAACAGGTAACCTTCCTGACTGCATATGTATGAAGCGGCACCCTATTCGTTGGAATACTTCCTGCTTCCGCAATCATACCTAAGCCTAAACTTGCAACCAATGCCAAACCGCACACCGCTGCTTTCATCATTTTTTTCATAACCTGTACCTCCAGTTTTTATATTTATTACAAAAACCTCTTCATTCCACCGTAATCGATTTAATATTCTTCATTGCAATCGGTATTGCTTTCCGACTTGCAGTTACGGGCGCCCAGGAACCGGAAACTTTTCCCACTACTCGCTGTTTGTTGTTAAAAACATAGCCTTGTGGATTTTTCTTGTTAAATACGCGGGTTACAACATCCATTTCCACTTTTGTATTTACGCCGCCGATACCAAAAAGAATTGCATTAGTATAATTAACGCTGGCTCTTTCTTCTACCTTATCAATACGAACCATTACCATGCCGTCATAATTTTTGGTCTTCAAAAATTCATCAATCACTTCTTTAGACATTTTAACTTTTTTTCCACTTTCGCTATTCCCTTCTGCCATAGCCAAAGCAGGATTCGTTTTTGCCATTTCTTTTATCAGCTGATCATACTTTTCTTCGCGGAATAAATCAAAATCAGCTTCAAACTGGCTGTCAGCCTTTAACTTTGCGTAAAGCGGCATTTTAGACTGAATCGTTTTGATTATTTCGGCCAATGCATTTTCTTCATAATTGGCATGACCTTCGGCATCCAGATAAAAGACAAAAGTCATAGGATCATGATTGGCATAAGCAGCTGCCGTTTGTGCCAAACGTTCTTTAACGGAACCTTCTTTTGCCTTTGCCTCTTCTGCCATTGCCACACCGGAAAATGCAATCACCAACACGGTTAACAGACCTGCAATGAACTTTCTTAACATTTAACTAACCCCTTTCGTTTAAACCTAAATATCAGATACAGTGATAATTTTTGTTGCAATCACTTCTATTTTTTATCTTTACTCTTTTCTGGCTTTTTACCACCTTTATTATCTGCTTTGTTGCCAGTTTTTTTGTCAACTTTCTTCTCACCTTTACCTGACACCGGTACACCTGTCAACGTAGAAATCATGCTGTCAACCATCTGTTCAGCGCCCTTCTGGATGGCATTGTGCACGCTGTCCATCGTCACCTTTTTTGTTCCAATGGTAATCACATGCGTATTTATCAAATCATTACCGGCTCTCAGTTTAACGAAACTGCTTTTAGATTTTCCATCGCCTCGTACTGCCATCAAAATATCGCCGGTCTCCACATCCATCATACGGCCAAGCATATGAGCCTTAACTGTGCAAACATTCACACCGCCGCCAATGTTGTACATGATTTCTGTTCCGGTATCACTGACACTGACATTTACTACATTGCCGTAAATGATGTAACGCACGCCTAACATCTGCCCAATACGTCTGGCAGTATCCGGATCAATCAGCCCGGTAGTTTTCAGATTCTCAGCTTTCAGCTTGTTCATAACCACGTCTTTGTCTTTTACAACAAAGTATTGGCGTTTCACCAACTGATTGATGACATATTCACTGGATGTATATTCTGCATTATGAATATTAATTTCAGAAGTGGTAGCTCCGGGTCGCGTGCCGAAATCCATCACAGCAACTGCTGTGTCTTTTGGCGGTAATACTGCCGCCCAGGCAGATTGCATAAGTAAAAACAATGAAACAAGCAAAACAATTATTGTTTTCATATTTATCCTCTTAATTAGCAACCAGCTTGCCAGCATCCTGATCTTCGATAATCGCATTTGCAATAGCCTGTGATGCAGCTTCCATCGCTTTAAAATACATTTCGTTATTCAGCTTGTCGCTGCCAATTTTCACTACGCCTAATACAGAATATTGTTTCTGAATGTCCTTGCCCGTTAGTTGCTTATGCCAAACCACTTCGCCAGTAGCCGCTTTAATCAGACGCAAATCTGCCTGTACGCCAACGCCGGTTTCCTTAATACTGAAAGAACTGGCCAGTGCGCCTAACGGTCCAAGAAAGTTAGCAGCGCCAGACTGGGCAAGCAAGGATAAGGCTGTATTCGCATACATAGAAGCTTTCATCATATCCGCATTCATCCAGTTGCCAGTACCCAAATTGATAATAGTTCCCTGAATCAGATAATCTGCATTATGTTGTTTACCGATTGCGCTGGTAATATCCGGACTGACAATCTGACCTAACTGTGCCGTAGCAATAGACTGCGCCCGTTTTTCATTGAAACCCGGACCTTCAAACAGTTTATTATAGTCACCCCAGTTCATAGCTGCGCGGGCATTTCTGAAGTCTGTTACACGTTCATCGTATAACATTTTTTCCATATTCTGATCGATAATTTTTGTTTCCTTAAAATTAAATTTGCCGCTGTTTAATAATTTTTCCAACACCAAATCGGAAAGTGTTCCCGTTGATTCCACCCGGTCAAAACGTGTATCATCGGTAAACCGCATCATAACACAGGAAAAATTATTCCCTTCCGCCAACGCGGACGAACATTGCATCATTAAAGCACCCATCGCCAATACAGTTAACAGTTTATTTTTCTTTATCATCATGTTCACCTTCTTTCACTGTTTTGCTTATTTCTTCTTTTTCTCTTTAACTTTTAAGCCTTCCGGTAAATTCAGATAATTCTCTTCCGCTACCGGTTTAAACTCTGTAATATGGATAATATTACGTTTTCCATCAATGATTTCGCCATTATTATTCAGCAAATACATTCCGGAAGCTATCTTAATCAAAGTCCAATCTTTAAAATAATAACGAATCGCCTCAAAACTTCCCGCTCCATCAGAACGGTAATCAATATAGTTTAATCCGTTATCCAGCCAGCCTTCGCCAACTTTGGTATACGTTGTAATCCCTGCGCCCTTTCTGCTGTTAGGCAGGCAGGCATTCAACATACGGGTCATGGTTTCATTGCCATAACTGTCGCCCTGCAACAATTGTGCGTAACGGTTCGTCTTGTCGGCCATAACCTCGCCTTTTTTAGATCCAATCCAGACAACTTTATTATCTTTATCTTTGAGTCTGGTAAATACATATGTATTGTCCGCTAACTGCAACCGGCAAGTGGCATAATTTTCATTTCCAACTTCTTCGTAGCGTTTATCCCTGTCAGAAACGATGACGGTCTGCGTAGGTTTATACAATAACGCATCTACTTTACCAATATCCATGTAGTTGCTGCCAATCAGGCTTACCTTATCACGATTAGTCTGCCTGGGTTCAAACGTGATATTTGTATATTTAATGGTGTACACTTTTTTCAACAGCAAATTGCGGTATGTATCCAGATTATCCGCAAACGATGTGGCGCACAAAGCAACATTCATCAAGAAAGATGCTGCTATTGCCGCCGTTGTAACTCTCCATTTATTTTGCATCTTTGCTCTCCTTTCCACTGCCTGCGTCATCGCTGTCTTCCGGAATCTGTTCCACCAAGACGTTGCGATCCAGCAGGTCGTCCATATCGCCCAAACCGGCTGCATACACTTTTGTGCCGCCGGGCATCTTCAACGCATTCTCCGGTAATTCTCCAGTTATGGTCCTGATCTTAAATTCGCTAATCGTCTGCTCCATACTGCTGCCAGGTTCTTTAAAGCGAGTAATAACTCGTTTCAGTTCTCCCTTCTTGTTGTCATAGTACAGGTAAAAAATCTTATCAGCCAGTACGTTGCCGGTTGCGCCTTGTACAGGCACCTTATAAGTATCATAATCAAATGTGTTCTTGCCATCGGTAATCGTTCCGCTTTCAACAAAAGCAGGAACGGTATAATTGGCGATTTTGTTAAACGGATCATTGGGAGCCAGCATTACAAAACCTTCTGGTAATGCCAAACGTAACGGCACAGAGTTCCATGCTTCCGTTGGATCCAGATTTTCATCTTTCAATTCAGCAGACGTAGCTACCCTGGCTTCCTTTTTCCCGATAAACTGATAATATTTGTTATCCTGATAAAGAGCAGTAGGGTCTTTCTTGGTTTCTTTAACAAACATGCCTGCGATACCTATAACAGGAATAAACGCCAATGCTGTAGACAAAGCGGCATTCCGCCTCGTGATAATTGTATAGTCCATACGTTTCCCATCACTGACCGCCAATGCTTTGCGAACACTGTCGTTCATATCATAATCAATGTAATACGTTCCACTGGCAAAGAGTTTCCTGTACTCTTCCGCTTTTGGATTTTCTGCAAACGCAGTACCTACACTGCCTGCCATTATGGACAGTGCTAGTGCCGCAGATAAAACCTTTTCTTTCACAATGCGTGTCCTCCTTATTTGTTTTTAAAATCCGGTTTTTATTTTTAACGGTTTCCCGTTATTCAACGTGGTCATCAATCCCATTTTTCCGTAAATTGCATCTCGCACTGCTTTACTGATGGCATTCCTTACCTGAATATCAGAAACTTGAACTGTACCAATGGTAATTTTGTAGTCCTCCGATTCACGAGTATACAATTCCCCTTGCCTTTCCGCTAAAGGCGCCGTTCCACTACTTGGCGAATCTTGATTACCCGTATTACTGATTTCTTCAGGGGCAACTTCGGCATTGGAAGTATCTCCATTCATTGCATCACTTGACATCTGTCCACTGTTGTCCGGTATATCTCCATCATCACCGCCACCGCCTTCAGCCAATACTTCACCTGCATATGCTAATGAATTCATGTTATTCTGCGGATTTCTGTATTTTCTAAAAACAATTTCTGTATGAGTACTGGTGGAACTGCCCTTTCCTAATCCGGCAACAATAATGCGGCCTGTTTCAATATCGGTAATACGCATGGAAACATTTGCCGTAACAACATGTTGTTGATTGCCGATGCTTCCCTTCGAGCCATGCTGATAACCAAATTCATTTTCTTTTAATGTAAGACCGGTAACATTACCAACCACAATGAACTGTGCACCAAGAAATTTTCCCATTGAAACCGCAGTAGTTGGATCAACCAGGCCGGACATATTAACACTGTGAATTTTTGCCATCGTACTCAACTGTTCATAATCAACCAAATCAAACCAACCGCAGGCAGAAAGCTGATAAATTGCATACTCTGTAGCTGAACTGAAATCGTGCTCCCTCAAACCGGAACTGGTGATTGCCTTATTTCCAAAATTCATAACTGCAACTCTCGGATAGTCCTTAATATTAGCTGAATATGACACAGATATTCCTGATAACAATAAAATAACTGCTATTAACCCAATCAATCTCTTTAACAATTTTATTTCCCTCCGTTATCCCAAACTGATTTCCAAAAGATTGGCCGATGAATTCTCCATAAAGACGTTAAGATTTGAATTTGCTTTTAATTGCTTAAAAAGCTGGTTCGGTTGTAAACTTGTTGAAACAAAAATAGTTCCTTTACCTTTGTCATAAGCTTTTACACTGACATTTTGTACCCCGGCAGCCTGACGCAATTCATTTTCTAATTTCATTACGTTTTCATAACTGTCTGTCCTTACAATGATTTGTACATTTCCTTCCACAGAAGAAGCCGCTCTTTTAAATAATCCCTTCACCTGTTCAGCTGCACGCGAGCTTGCCAATGCCACAGCAACATTAGCGCTTCGGTTTGTATCATTTTGAATGGCATCGCCTTCCACATGGAACTCACCTACAATTTCCTGCGTGTCTGCGCGTAAAACTTTCACATCCAATTCCGCCAACGTTCTTTCCAAACCGGTTGCGACAGTGTTAACTTCCGCATTCTCGTTTGTGTAATCCGAATACTTTGTAAGCTTTACAGAATTCGTATTTATATCAAGCTTCCCTATTACGATAAAATCAACATTTTCGAATTTTTGAAGATTTTCTGCTTCCATTTCTTCATTCGATTTGGGAATCACAACATGTACAAAACCCTGTTTTATTAAGTTTTCATTAATAGCGCCGGCACAAACAACAAGATACTTTTTTTTCTGCTCTTCGTTTTCGGCATTTCCATGATAAGTTACTACAACACCAATCCGCGGATCGTTTAACTGCGCGATCATGGCAACACGGCTCATCAATTGTGAATCAGGATTTGTGTTCACATCCACACGAGCCGTTACCTCCCACCCACCGTCAATCTGTTTGCTGTCCAGAACCGTTACGTTTCTGACAAAACCCTGGGATTTCGCATAGATTTCATCCAACGCCACCACGTTTTTGCTGATCAGCGTTTTAGAATCAATAAATGTGCCTACCACTTGCTCCACAGCATTTCGGGAAGCGTCGCGCAGCGCACTGCTTTTATCCGAGCCAACGCCTTTCACTACAACTTCCTGAGCAAATGCGACAAAGTTATATAAAAGAAAACATAATAAAATAATGGATTTTAAGAACTTTTTACCATTCATTGACGTCCCCTTTCTTCAGTTCATTTATGGAGAACCGTACGGGCAAAAAACTCTTACTGTTATCCGTACCCGCAACAATCTATCCTGCATTATTCTCAAAACAGTTTTTTCGGATTTGTTCTCATAGTAACGTTTGCAACATCCTATAAGTAACTGCACATCTGTTTTTCATAACCCGAGACACAGCTTCACGAGTTCTGATTTTCCTTTTCCCTCAGTTCCGCAATCAGACGATCTACCTCTTGTTGGGCGGCTTCGGTATCCAGCAAACCTGCCCCTTCCACTAAACCGTTAAAGAAGATTGAAAAGGCATCTATTACATTGCGTTCACGGACGGCAATAACGCGGCTGATACCATTAATCTCTGCCACGGGGCGATACAAGTACATGACATCGCCTTCATATACGGTAATGGCCCAACGCTGCGATGTCGGCATTTGTTTTTCGTCTACGAAGAACAGCCGGGTTCCCAAAAAGCTTCGATAGTCCTGCAGTATACTGATACGGTCAGCAATAGAAATTGCTGATATGAATCCTGGCGGCAACTCGTCAATTATGCCTGAATCGGCAAAATGCCGCATTCCCTCTACAGTTGAGTACATTCGAACGGGACACTTTTCACGAAGGATCTGGCAGTGCTGGATAAACATTTCCGCCATCTGTGGATCCCTGACATACTTGTAAATTCGTTCCTTCGTAGCAACCAGCGACACACTGAACACGGGGTAGAAGCTTACACCTTCCTTATGATTTTCAAGAGCCTTCGCATGCTCTATATAGTTCAAATAGTGAATAACCGGTTTAGTCTTGGCAAACGCCGCCTCAAAAGCTTCCCTGTACAACGAGCAAAATTTCGAATCCTGCAGCAGGTAGGCACTGGTAAAATCTTCATTTAACAATAATACCCCCTGCGCCGAAATCAGATAGTACGGGAACAGCACGCCGATACCTCCTGGTCTCGTCATGCGCTCATAGTAATAGTGCGACTGAAAATCAATATGCGTCATGGAGAAGAAATAGGTAATTTCCTCAAAATATTTTAGAGCCTGGTTTTCTTCTCCCGGGAGCCCTTCGCCTGAAGGAAGCTGCAACAATTGGCGCAACCGAACGCTTCTTCCTGTCTGTAGTGAGCAAAGCGCCTTCAGGTTATTAAAAAAGCCATCGTTACGGACATCCACAAAAAAGTCCAAAGCCGCCTCTTCGTTTGAGAGGGCTTCATGTATAAACCGCAACAGCATTTGATTCGTCTGAGAAACGCCAGTAGCAATCGGCTCAGAGTCTGACTGCAATTCACCCAGCATGCTGGTAACTACCGGCAGTTCCGGTTCAGAAAGCATCTGAAGTATGAGTTGTACCTGCTTGCGGTCTTCCCATTCCCGTTCGCCTACCACCAGCCTCATCAGCATATCCCGCAGTTGGTTTTCCTCACGGTAGGGCAGCATCATTGCCCGAATAATACGCTCTGCCTGTTCCTGCGTCGGTATCCGTTTTCCATTTAAAATCTTGTAAAAGCTGGACCTGTCAATTTTCGTCCGCCGTATGATTGCATTGTTTGAACTACCACAAATCTCAATATAGCGGGTTAGTATCTGAGAGATGCCCAAAATATTTCACCACCTGTGTCTTTTTGTTTTAGAATGTACGAGAAAATTTCAGTAATTTGTAACTTTTTTGAAAAAACCATATTTTAAAAAACATATTTTATATAATTTTATATAAATTTTGTAAAAAAAGAAAGAGTGGCATTGTGTTTAACAAGAAATTATCCAATGCCACTCCATCATATTATTGATTTTACAACGTATATACATTTATCAGAGTAATCCTCGTAAAGAAACGTTGAGCTTTTTTTTTAAATGTTTTATAATATTATAAAGAATCCATAAAGCCAGTTTGATAATCGGATTCAAAAATCAGCTTGGTTATTTTTAAAATATTTTA
>Ga0256404_1005976_pt1 | contig 20715 bp, 16 predicted proteins | sample RumenRJG_01DNA_FD_185990 | JGI IMG/M metagenome (GOLD analysis project Ga0256404, IMG submission 185990) | Bovine rumen microbial communities from Lethbridge, Alberta, Canada - RJG_01 | ecosystem: Host-associated > Mammals > Digestive system > Stomach > Rumen | place: Canada: Alberta | collected...
TCGATATCTTTACTATATCATCTCTGCTAGAAGAAGTCGTTGCAAAAGTAAACTAGACTTTTTTAGCCATTTTCAGTTGTCAAAGTACAGGTTTAGTTTTTCATTCTAGGGTTACCTCCATTAGAATTTTATCAAAACTACTGTCCCCTTATATGGACTCTCATCTTATTTTTTTGTTTTTTCTCATTATTTCCGCCCTTCGCGCGGCACCATCTTCGATGGTGTTAGGGCACGTCTTCGCAAAGTCGTTGTCTAGAAAGAATTGTTATCTCAAACAAAGCCATAAACACTACATTTCATACAACATCAGTTCAAAAGTTTTCTAGATAGCATATTACAGCTCCGATGGAATTTATCCTCCGGAGCTGTTGCATAGTTATAAGTTTTCGAGATAACTTTAAAGAACATAAATTTGAAAGAGTCTGAAATGATCCAAAGTAATGCCCACGATACTCTCCATATGAATTAAGCAAAGAAATCATAATTGGGTTGCCATAATAATCCGTAAACCCACTATCAAGCCAAAGGTAAACCGTGTCACGATCCGGCTGCATCTTCATCCTCTTCGTCTGACTCATCTTTATCATCCAAAAGTCCCAAAATATCCAAAGTAATCAAATCATCGATTAAACTTTCTTTCCCATCACCTGTCCAATCAAATCCAAACATTTCAACACCTCCTGCTTTCATTCGTTCATACCAATTGTTTTGATGTTATCACTTTACACCCTGACCTGTACGTTAAAAACACCAGCTCAAAAAGTGCAAAAAAAGACTTGGGAACATTCTCCCAAGTCTCACAAACTATCTATTATCATCCAACAATTCTATCTTTGTCACCGGATTACCAAATACTGACTCCGGACTATTTACTTCTAATACGTCTACTCTTTTAGGTAGTACTTCTAATTTTGCCATCGTGACTTCCTCCAATAATTAATATATTTACTGTTCCAGATAAGCAATCAGTTGTTCCATATCGTTATCACTACATGTATTCAAAATATGCTTTTCCATATTCTTTTAATTCTTCAACCACATCATCCGGTCCAACAAGTCTAACTTTAGGTCCCATGCCAAACAGCCATCCAAAGAAATGTTGGCTTACACTGACTTCAACACTAAACTCGCTCCAATTTTCCCCGATAGGTTTAAAATTAATATCTTCTTTTCCAAAGCGGTCTAGAAAAACTCCACACATACTATTTTCAAATTGAATCTTCACTCTTTTCTTATGACCGCCATACATTCCAAAAGTTGTTTTAGAAAGCTTAGACATATCAAATGCCTTAAACTCTTTCTGTCCTTCACGCTTTTCATCTAAAATCGAGATTCTCATCATCTTGTCTACTCGATAAGTTTTAACATTACCATCCCACTCATCATAAGCAATCATATAGTAATTCTCATCTGCCCAGGTTAGTCCCCACGGACTGAGTTCAAACCAATCGCCGCCTTTACGCGCAATCAGCTTTTTATTGATATCCCACTTGTAATACTTAAATCGGATTTTCTTATTTTCATTAATTGCTGTATAGACCTCATCCACATTATAGAAAACACTTTCATTCATAGATTTTACACGATCATCAATAATGACCTGACGCTGTAATGTGCTTCCTTGATACTGGCTAACAAATGACTTCATCTTGGTGATAAGCTTTCTCGACTTAGTCTGCGTAATAAACTTTGATGATTGAATTGCATCAACTAAAAGCTTCACCTCTGCAAGTTCAAACGCTCTTGTTCCAACGTGATAATACGTTTCACGTCCAATCTGCTCCTTAATAATCTCTACACCGAACTTTTCCATATCCGCAAAGTCTGCATAGATACTTTTTCGTTCTGCAGTCACACCATATTTTTCAAGTTCTTTCCTAATCTGCGGCATTGTAAGAGCGTGATCATCATCAGTCTTTTCCTGCATCATTTTCATCAGATAAGTGAACTTAAACTTTTGATTTGTGCCTCTCGACATATTAAAGTCACCCTTTTATATTAGTCAGACACTCTGTCTTGTCTGATATAGTCAACATCGTTATATCAATTATACCATATGCTGCACATTTTAAGGGACTTAATTGAAAATATTTGTGAACTACGCCTTCCATCATATACTTGTGACGGTTTTCGATTTTTCTTCGAGTATCGTTCGCTTTCCTCTTCTCCTGAGCAAGACGATTCTTTGCTCTGTACTTAACTATATAATTCTATAGTTCGTATTACTCTTGTGATAGCATTGATAAATCAAGTATTCTCGAGTAAAATTGAGCCCCCTTCTGTGTTAAATGTTTACAATCTTGACTTATATAGAAATTATCATCGGTGAAAACTGATATTCTATTATCTGTGAGAACAGGTCCCATCATATCAATATATCGATTACCATAAATGCCCTTAAGTGCATTATTATTCAAAATATCTTCATCTGTCATAACAACAGTTTGATCAAAATAGTCCTTGCTGAACCGCTTTGCATAGATAATTCCATTAGAATTTCCATAGCCCTTGTTACCAACTATATATAACTTATCTTTAGGCAGATCTTTTATAGTATCCGGCAAATTCCAGCCATTAAATCCAAAAAAAATCAAATCTGCTTCATTCACTCTATCCATCTCACTTGAGCAATCATAGCCATATATATATGATATTTCCAAAAGCTCTGAGTAATCAGATTCATTTAAAATATTAGCAAAATCCCTTCCAAAACTATCGCCAAAAACAAGTATGTGTTTTTTACTCTGGTCACTAAAGTCATTATCCCAACTATATGGAATATCACAATACTCTGCATGCATATTTCGATGAACATTATTCATATCGATATTCAGTTCTGGAACATCTCGAACCACTCCCGCGTGCAAGTATAAGAACATAGATATTCCACACAATACGGCTGTAACCGCAGCATTCATCAAAAATTTTAGTATCATTGATGAATGTGCTTTTAACTTATTCATCAAAATAGAGGAAAGAATTGACATCACAACAGTTAAGACAATCACTACTAACACAAGCTGAATGCATACTGTTTGAAAAACAGCATAATATGAAAAAGCAATAATCAATTGATGCCAAATATATATGTCATAGCTATGCTTTCCCGGTAAAGATAATATGCTATAGGCTTTTTCTCCGATCCCATAATTCTCATTTGTTTGAGTATGCGTTGCTAAAAAAACGCATATAAGAACTGTAACAATTGGAACAGCCAATAGATTAGGAATGCTATATCCACAAAACAAAATAAAAACATTGCTAAATAACGCTATGCTACCAAACAGTTTTCCCTTAGTCTTATCTAAATTTTCACAGGGAAGATAAACTATAAGTGCACCAGCTGTAAACTCGTATAGTCGATACTGAAAATAGTAAAACTTATCTGAAGCCGTTATTATGGGCAGAAAATATAATAGCAGAGACATCAGTGTAATTATTACAAGAATGAGTTTGGATTTATCTCTTTTTAGTATTTTTCTACATCCCCACAGGACAAAAGCAACAAACACGTATATTTGAAGCAATACTCCTATATACCATGTATGCATAAGAGGTTTATAAGTATTAACAATAGCCCAATAATTCTTTATGGTAATTGCTTGGAGAACATTGTTCGCAAAGAAATCAGATGCAATTACAGATTCTGCTAAATTCTCATAATCATCAGGAAGCATTACAAAATAGCCAATTACTAAGGCCACCGCACTTGCCACAAGAACCATAGGCCAAAATGTCAGCAATCTCTTAGCAACAAAACTGAAAGGTTTAAACTCATCTCTCTGAATGCTGTCTCTATGGCTTTTAGCGAACAAAAATCCACTAATAACGAAAAATATCTCCACGCCGAGATAGCCATTCGTCATAATACCAACGTGAAACAATAGCACCCCAATAATAGCCAGTGATTTCATATAATCCATGCTCTTATTTCTTTCTTTCATATTTTCCTTGTATGATGTACTCACAACCGAATACATCACTTTTCCTTTCTTTTTGATATTATGGTTCAATACAATTCAGATACTGTGGACTTTTGATTTTTCCCTGTAGCCTTGACTACTTAACTGGAGTGTATTGCCGCTACCTTTATCTGAATTGTTTATAAGCTGGATGTTGCCAAACTCAACCATTATGCCGCAATCCTATCTTCTGACGACACTGTACTCACTGAGCGGTTTAAATTCACAAATGACGGTGACGGGTTCAAAAGCTTTCCAGTGAACTGCCAGTCATTCACCAAAATAGCAAAAGGAATCGTAATAATTTTATCTTCTACTTCGAATAATGGAAATTCTAACAAATTCATTCTTCCGTCATTTATAAGATACTCAACAATCTCTTTCATCTTTATTTCGGAAGCACCACTTATATCAACAATATCCTTTATACATTTTTGAAATCCATCTATCTGTTGTTGCTCTATTGGTAATATTGCACAATAAAAAACCAAGACATTTTGAACTTTTTCACGTCCTACTCTGCCTTGGTTTTCTTGGATTTTATTATATTATTGCTTTCTCTGATTATTACAACTATAATGTTACATTATTCTGTAGTTTTATACTGTAACAGCTGTTTTCTTTTCGTTTTTTGAAGAAGATAATAAAATCTCCATTGATTTTCTTTCTTCTCTTTCTTTAATGGCCGCCTGCGCTGCGGCGAGTCTTGCGATAGGTACGCGGAATGGGCTACAGCTTACATAATCCAAGCCAATCTTATGACAGAACTCAACTGATGATGGATCTCCTCCATGTTCTCCACAAATACCAATGTGTAATGATGGATTAACTGGTCTACCAAGTTTAATTGTCATTTCTAACAATTTACCAACACCTGTCTGATCTAATTTAGAGAATGGATCGTTTTCAAAAATCTTATTATCATAGTATGCATCTAAGAATTTTCCAGCATCATCTCTTGAGAATCCATATGTCATCTGTGTTAAATCGTTTGTACCAAAGCAGAAGAAATCAGCTTCGCTTGCAATTTCATTAGCTGTAAGTGCAGCTCTTGGAATTTCAATCATTGTACCCACTTCATATTTGATATCGCTATTTGCTTTTCTAATTTCCTCATCTGCTGTTTCTACAACAATTTTCTTAACGAATTTTAATTCTTTTACATCACATACAAGTGGAATCATGATTTCTGGACGTAAATTCCAATCTTTATGTTCATTATGAACTTCGATTGCTGCACGAATTACAGCTTTTGTCTGCATTCTTGCAATTTCAGGATAAGCGACTGTTAATCTACATCCTCTGTGTCCCATCATTGGGTTAAATTCATGTAATCCATCAATAATGTCTTTAATTTCATCAACAGATTTTCCTTTTGCTTCTGCTAATTTTTTGATATCAGCTTCTTCTGTTGGAACAAACTCATGAAGTGGTGGATCAAGGAATCTAATTGTAACAGGATTTCCTTCAAGTGCTTCATAAAGTGCTTTAAAGTCACCTTGCTGGTAAGGTAAAATCTTATCGAGTGCTTCAACTCTTTCTTCTACTGTATCTGAACAAATCATTTCTCTAAATGCTGCAATCCTATCAGCCTCAAAGAACATATGCTCTGTTCTACATAAACCAATACCTTCTGCTCCTAATTCTCTTGCTTTCTTAGCATCACGAGGAGTATCAGCATTTGTTCTAACTTTTAATCTTCTAAATTTATCTGCCCAAGCCATGATTCTTCCAAATTCACCTGCAATTTGAGCATCAACTGTTGGAATTACACCATCATAGATGTTACCTGTTGAGCCATCAATTGAGATAATGTCTCCTTCATGATATTCTTTTCCACCTAATTTAAATCGTTTATTTTCTTCATCCATTGTGATATCTCCACAACCAGCTACACAACATTCACCCATTCCTCTTGCAACTACGGCTGCGTGTGATGTCATGCCACCACGAACTGTCAAGATACCTTGAGCAGACTTCATACCTGTGATATCTTCTGGTGATGTCTCTAAACGAACAAGAATAACATCTTCACCCCTGTTAGCCCATTCTACAGCATCATCAGCTGTAAATACTACTTTACCACATGCTGCTCCTGGAGAAGCTCCTAGGCCTTTACCCATTGGAGTTGCTGCTTTTAATGCTTTTACATCAAACTGTGGATGTAATAATGTATCTAAGTTACGAGGATCAATCATTGATACAGCTTCCTCTTCTGTTCTCATTCCTTCATCAACTAAATCACAAGCAATCTTTAATGCAGCCTGAGCTGTTCTCTTTCCGTTTCTTGTCTGTAACATATATAATTTACCGTTTTCTACAGTAAATTCCATATCCTGCATATCTCTATAATGTTTTTCAAGGATCTGACAAACATCTTTAAACTGTGCAAATGCTTCTGGGAACTTCTGTTCCATTTCACTAATTCTCATTGGTGTTCTTACACCGGCTACTACGTCTTCACCTTGGGCATTTGTTAAGAATTCACCAAATAAGCCTCTTTCACCTGTTGCAGGATCTCTTGTGAATGCTACACCTGTTCCACAATCATCTCCCATGTTACCAAATGCCATTGACTGAACGTTTACAGCTGTTCCCCATGAATAAGGAATATCATTATCTCTTCTATATACGTTAGCTCTTGGGTTATCCCATGAACGGAATACAGCTTTAATAGCTCCCATTAACTGTTCTTTTGGATCATCTGGGAATGGTTCTCCTACTTTTTCTTTATATTCATCTTTAAACTGATATGCTAACTCTTTCAAATCATCAGCTGTAAGTTCAACATCTTGTTTAACTCCACGATTATCTTTCATTTTGTCGATTAATTCTTCAAAATATTTTTTACCAACTTCCATTACAACGTCTGAATACATTTGAATAAAACGTCTGTAGCAATCCCATGCCCATCTTGGATTATTAGATTTTTTAGAAATTACATCGACTACATCTTCATTTAAACCTAAGTTTAAAATTGTATCCATCATACCAGGCATTGAAGCTCTCGCACCTGAACGAACAGATACTAATAATGGATTTTCCTTGTCACCAAACTTTTTACCTGTAATTTTTTCCATCTTTGCAATATACTCATTAATCTGTCCACGTATTTCTTGGTTAATTTCTCTGCCATCCTCATAGTACTGTGTACATGCCTCGGTAGTAATTGTAAATCCCTGAGGAACTGGTAAACCAATATTAGTCATCTCGGCTAAGTTAGCTCCTTTTCCTCCAAGTAATTCTCTCATGTCAGCATTACCTTCTGTGAATAAATAAACCCATTTCTTTGCCATTTTACACATCCTCCTAATACTTCATTTTTACCCTCTTTTAACATTTTTCAGTAAAATGTATAACCAATACTATATTTCGTGCGATTTTTTAGTTATATCGTACATATTAATTTTAACACACTTAGGATGTTTTACAAGTATTTTTTTTAAATTCATCATATTTTTTATTGTTTTTTGTATACTGTACGCTTTATTCGCTATTGTCGTATTTATTTGCCTGCTTCTTTATATTTTCCGACTTTTTGTTTTTACAAAAAAAAGAATTCAACTAACTAGTAATTTTAAATTTTCTAAAAATTACTAACAATTAATTTGAATTCTTGTTATAAATGTCTTACCATGTTGAATAAATTTTATTTTACCATTATATTTTTCTACAATATGACATACTGTTTTAACTCCATTACCACCATTTTCTTTATCGGTAACAGGCATTCCTTTCTCATCAAATAATACCTTCCTTCCACAATAATTTTCCATCTTTATATCAATTGTATCAGAACTTGTATCATAATCGAGATATAAACGTATAACTGGTTGATCATCTATTTGTGCTTCTTTATAACTGTACGCCATCCTAGATGACTCAATTGCATTCTCTAGCAATGCTGCCATTATATACACTATTTCCTTTGAATCTAAACTAATTTGAACCGGCACCAAAGTCCTTACAAACAGTTTACAATTATTCTGTCTTGCTTTCTCATCAAATAAAATCAGAACTCCTTTTATTGTTTGATTGGCACAATTACTATATGATTTTTCAGAATAATCTATTTGCCCATTAACTCTTTCTATATACTCTAGTGCATCATCATACTGTTTCTGTTCTATACACTTCATCAACATAAGCACATGCCTATTCATTTTAGAATAATAATTTTGAATTATGCTATTTTTTTCTCTATACAACATTACCTGTTCATCGTATCTTAAAGCATATTCCTTTTTTTGTACATTATGTTGCTCTATTAAGTCTTCTCTGTTCTTTTGGAATTCAATTAATTCATAGTTTAAAAGGCCTGCAATGCATATAATTGAAGGATATATTATAGGATAATAATGTAATAACCCGCGTGCACAAAAACTTATTCTTTCCTTTAACGGTGACCACATCAATACAATTGTAACTATTTCAAGCGGGAAAAAAAACATTATTCCATTTTTTATTCCAATAATATTCATCAAAAATAATGAATTGACTAATATTCCAACAAAGCCCAATTCACAATACTCTTGTGTCAATCTTTCTGTTACACACATATAAAAAAAGATTATACAAAAAGCATATAAAATTAACACAGCCATCAATTTATATATTATTCTTTCTTGTAACATTTACTTCCTCATTAACTTTAAAAGGCAGATCAATTAGTAACCATTGACCTACCTTTTAATTACTAAAGCTTTTAATTAGAATTTGAACTTATCTGCAAAATATGCATCTAAATCTTCGATTTTAATTCTTTCCTGTTGCATTGTATCACGATCACGTACTGTTACTGCATGATCTTCTTCTGAATCAAAGTCATATGTAACACAGAAAGGTGTACCAATTTCATCCTGACGACGGTAACGTTTTCCAATTGTACCTCTATCATCATATTCACAGTTATATTGTTTAGATAACTGTTCAAATACTTTTTCTGCACTTTCGTTTAATTTCTTAGAAAGTGGTAATACACCAATTTTAACTGGTGCTAATGCTGGATGGAAATGGAAAACAGTTCTAACATCAGGTTTTTCTTCTGTACCAATGTTTTCTTCATCATATGCAGCACATAAGAATGCTAATACTACACGGTCTGCACCTAATGATGGTTCGATAACGTATGGTAAGTATTTTTCGCCTTTTTGATCATCAAAGTATGTTAAATCCTGTCCTGAAACATTCTGATGACATTTTAAATCATAGTCTGTTCTATCAGCGATTCCCCATAATTCACCCCATCCGAATGGGAACATGAATTCAATATCAGTTGTACCTTTTGAATAGAATGATAATTCATCCTGATCATGGTCTCTTAATCTGATTTCGTCTTCTTTAATTCCTAATGATAATAACCATTCTTTACAGAAGCTTCTCCAATAGTGGAACCATTCCATATCTGTTCCTGGCTCACAGAAGAATTCTAACTCCATTTGCTCGAATTCTCTTGTACGGAATGTGAAGTTACCCGGTGTAATCTCATTTCTAAATGATTTACCAACCTGTCCAATACCAAATGGAATCTTCTTTCTAGATGTTCTTTGAACGTTCTTAAAGTTGACAAAAATTCCTTGTGCAGTTTCAGGACGAAGATATACTGTATTTTTAGCATCTTCTGTTACACCCTGAAATGTTTTAAACATTAAGTTGAACTGTCTGATATCTGTGAAATCATGAGCTCCACATGAAGGACATTTAATTTCATGTTCTTTAATGAAATCTTGCATTGCCTCATTTGTCCATCCATCTACAGATGTCTCTAATTCAATATCATTTTTAGCTGCAAATTCCTCGATAATTTTATCAGCTCTAAATCTCTCGTGACATTCTTTACAATCCATAAGTGGATCTGAGAATCCGCCTAAGTGACCTGATGCAACCCATGTCTGTGGATTCATAAGAATGGCACAGTCAACACCTACATTATACTTATTCTCTTGGATGAACTTTTTCCACCAAGCTTTTTTTACATTATTTTTTAATTCTACACCTAAATTACCGTAGTCCCAAGTATTAGCAAGACCTCCATAAATTTCAGAGCCAGGATATACAAATCCTCTTGCTTTAGCTACTTGTACAATTTTATCCATGGTTTTCTCCATAACAGATTTTCCTCTCATTCTCAGTGATTTTTATAAAAATATTAGGAATAATCCTAATGACTTTTAGCAATATTATTAATCAAATACAACGTATGTGAAAACATCTGAAATCTGTGAAGATGAACTTAATTTATCTTCTTTAAAATTGAATTTAACATCTTCTTCTTTGTCTTTTCCTACTTCAAGATCTTTTTCATCTACGCTTCCATCAGATTGTACTTTGTCTTTTTTACTTTTTTTAGATGACTTATCTTTTGATATAGAATTCTTATCTGATGACTTCTTATTTGATGAATCCTTATCTGACTCTTTCTTATCAGGTATTTTATCAAGCAAATTAGTGTTTTCTTTAATGTCAACAGTATTATCATTGACTAATTCTACATCCTTTGCTGATGTATATTTAATTGTACCTGAAATATTAACTCTTGTATTAGCTTTAATTATAACAATCTTATCCGAATTGTTTTCTAAAACCTTATTACATGATACTTTCTTAACAGGCTTATTGTCCTCAATTTTAACAAAATTAGTGTCTATAGAATAACCTTCAGCTACTGCATCAGAAACACTTCCTACAAACAAATCAATATCATTAAATTTCGAATAATCTTTATATGATTTATACGAAATAGTTAAAATTGCATTGTCATTATTAAATTCAAGTTCTTTTAGCTTGATAGCCTTCGAATCCATTTTTTTGTTATAGTCATCAATTCTTTGATTGACGTATTTTCTAAATGATTCTTTACTATATTCGTGTGTATCAAATGCCTCTATATCCTTTGATACAACCCCTCCATCACTTTCTATAAATAGTGTACTCTTCTTTGCTTCGTAATTCTTACCACACCCTGTACACATTCCCAGCACTAGTACAAACACTGGAATTATCATAAATAATCTTTTCATGTTTTTTCCTACCTTCTTGTCCGTTACTTAAGCATTAACTCTTGTAATTATACACGTCTTGTTCTATTATTTCAAGAGACTTAAACCTATGCTGTATGTGATAATCAATAAATTTTTTTATTATATAACTTAATTCACTTAAAATTTCATCCGTCAATTTAAAAGTATATAATTTTTCAATTCGTTGACTGATTATATACTGCATAGTATATCGTGTGGCATCTGAAATCTTATAAACATGTATATCTTTCTTACATTTTTGACATACAATACCTGAACGCTCTATGGAAAAATAATTAAGCTTTTCTGTCGTATGACATCCTATGCAATGAAACATCATCGGAGCAATTCCTTCAATCGTAAGCGCCTTTAATTCAAAAATCGCCTTCACTAGTTTATTATCAAACCGTGGACTCTCTAACGCACGCAGTGACTGATAAATAAGCTTTAAGAATTCTAAGTTTTCTACATTTTCCTGGCAGAAATAACTTGCAAATTCTAAAAAATAAAATCCATAATACGCAGTAGAAATATCGTTTGCCAAATCTCTGAAATAATTTTGTATGTTAGCTTTAGACAATGTATATGCATTCTTTCCCTGATAAAGTTCAAATTCGCCAAAACAAAATGGATTAGCTGCTGCCACCAATTGATTATTTGGCCTTCTTGCACCCTTTGCAAACGCAACTATTTTTCCTCTTTCCTGAGTTAAAATGCTTAATCTCTTATCATAATCGCCCACAGGCATAGCCGACAATACTATGCCTTTTAATACTAAATTATTATTAATCATAACAATTAATTTTCATCTTTAAAGCCAAAGTTCTTGATTAAGAAATCGCTATCTCTCCAATCTTTTTTGACTTTAACCCATAATTTAAGATTTACTTTTGCATCTAATAATCTTTCAATTTCAAAGCGTGCATTTGTTCCTATTTTCTTAAGCATTGCACCTTGTTTTCCGATAATGATACCTTTATGTGAATTTTTCTCACATACAATTGTCGCATCAATATCATAAATCAATCCAGATTTATTTTTTCTTGTTTTCATTGAATCAATTCCAACAGCAATACCATGTGGTACTTCTTCATCTAATGCATGTAAAGCTTTTTCACGAATAATTTCTGCGCAAATTGCTCTTTCAGGTTGATCAGTTATAGTATCTTCATCGTAGAATTGTGGCCCATAAGGCATATACTTAAAAATACTATCTATAACATCATCTATATTATTACCTCTGAGTGCTGATGTTGGAATAATTTCTGCAAAATCATATAGTTTTCTGTAAGTATCAATATATTCAAGTACCTTATCTTTTTCTACAGTATCAACTTTGTTAATAATTAAAATAACTGGTGTGGTAACTTTCTTTAATTGTTCTATAATATGTTGTTCGCCTGCGCCAACATATGTCGAAGGTTCTACCAACCATAAAATAACATCTACTTCTTTTAATGTTTTTTCAGCTACATTCACCATAAATTGGCCTAGCTTATTCTTGGCTTTATGAATTCCAGGTGTGTCTAAAAAAACTAATTGTCCCCTTGACATATCTGTATAAACTGTTTGAATTCTATTTCTTGTTGTCTGTGGTTTATTTGATGTTATTGCAATTTTTTGTCCAATAATTTTATTCATTAATGTTGATTTTCCAACATTGGGTCTTCCAATAATTGTAACAAATCCTGATTTAAAACTTTCGTTCATTATCTTTCGTATAAACGCCAATTGCGCCTATACTCTCCTTTCTTCTATTGCATTTGACTTTTATATTAACACTTTATATTTGATCATTGAGTCTATCTTCTAAAAACACACACTCGCTTATGCATTACGTTACTAGTTATAAAGTTTCAACATTATTAAACAAGTCTTTTTCTTTTTTGATTGTAACTTCATTACCAATTACACAAATGTTATTTTCCTTTAAAACTGCTTCTAACATATCAGCTAGTTTCCTAATATCTTCCTGTGTCGCATTTAAAATAACATTTCTTTCTTCTTGTATACGTTCCTGTGTTTCTCCGACTAAGTATGCCACAAATGACCTTAAACCTAATGCTTCCGGATAAAGTGGTGCATCAAGTGAATTGAAAGTTCCAATAACGTATTTAGTCATATCTCTGTCATCAACATCAAAGTTTCTAACATAGTCTGGTATTCTTTCATAAATATCATTTGTTGCAGATAGATTTGGATCTCTGTAAGAAGTAAACATAACTTCTCCTGTCTTCTGGAATGAGCCTGAACAGCCGTATGCTCCTCCCTTTACTCTGACATTAATCCATAAATAATCATAACTCAAAATCACCTTAAGAATTCTAAGAAGTCCTGTGTAATCATAGCCGTGTTTTTTAAAGCTTCCGACTCTGGCAACGTAATGTATTTGTGAGGCATCCATAAATGCTTCATTTTTTTGTTTAAATTCAACTGGTAAAGCTTTACCGGCTTTAGTACCAATTTGGCACTGTCTGAGGTATTTTGCAATTGTTTCTTTTGTATCTTCAAATAATTCTTTATTACCTGTATAACTGATTGTCAATCTATTTTTTGATATAGCCTTAGTAAGAACATTTTTAATGTTTTCAATGACTGTATCAATTTTTTCATCGAAATTCTCATCTATATCAGATATAAATTTATAGAATTCTATTCCGACTATTAAATCTGAATAGTAGCCATAATTAGAAACATATGATAATGCTCTTAAAGCTGCCGCCACATTTCCACTACTGCTAATGCTATTTTTTAATCTTGTAGTTGTCTGAGCTATTAATTCTTTTATTCTTGATGTATCTGAAAAATCAGTATTTAAAAGGATTTCCCATAAAAGTGATAGACCTTTATCAATATTCTCATGCAAAGCACGAATTCTTGCATTTATATAAATCAATGGCTTATTGTCTGCAATCTTAGTTAAAGCTGACGCTGAGAAAGTAATACCGCCAGAATAAATACTAATCTGATTAGACAAATCTGAATATTTATATTCTTTTGTATCTACGTAACTCAATAAAGCCTTTAATAAGCCCAAACATTGTATTTCTTGTGGTGTGAAATCTGTTGTGTCGAACATGAAATCAACGTAATCAATTCCATTTGTTTCATAATCATGATAAATAACAGGCACATCTTCTACTACAACTTTTTCGTTTTTAAATGGCATTGCATTAGGTGAAATATCGGATCTTTTAAGCATTGGAATCTTTTCTAAATCTTCTTTAGAAGATGGTTCTTCCTGGTATTGTTTTAAATGCTTAGTTTCTTTAACAAGATCTTCTATTTCTTGTTCAGACATCTGACTTTTAATCTTGGCTAATTTCTCTTCCTGCTCTTTTTCATATTTTGAATTTAATCCTGCAACAGGTTTTAATGTTATCACTGCACCATTTTTCTTAGATAACAAGTACTTTTCTATTAATTTTTCATAATAATCTGTACCTATCTGGCTCTTAAGAAATTTATAAGTATCCAAACACTCTAAATGTAAAAATGGTTTAGTATCATCATACAACCATGAATCAAGCATCTGTAAACCATATAACAATCCCTTTGGAAACTGTCCAAAGTCAGCTTCTCTGAAACGGAATTCTGATGAATTAATTGAAGCTAAAATTGCTTCTTTATTAATACCTTCTTTTACAACTTTTCTAAGTGTTTCATCAATAATCTGCACGAATCTTTCTTTGTCACATTCATTAGCATTTTTAGCGCAAATCGTAAATGTTGGCTGTAAAATGCCATCGTCATAAGAACTTGAAATATCTTTACCAATTTTTGCATCAATCAAAGCCTTCTTTACAGGGGCTCCCGGTGCAGAAATTAAGCAATAGTCAAGAACATCAAATGCATGATAAAGCTTAGTGTCTAACACGTCATCTATAACTTTACTATATGACAAATAAGCTTTATCTTTAGTATCTTCATCTGAAGCTATTGAATATTCTTTAACAATGTCCTTTATTCCATCAAATTCCGGCTGTTTTTCAATTTCGGAATCAACAACAATTCTATCGTACTTACTTAAATATTCTTTATCCAACCAATCTAGTTTTTCAGCCACATCCATATCTCCGTATAAATAGATATATGAATTAACTGGATGATAATACTTTCTGTGAAAATCAAGATAATCCTCATATGTTAATTCTGGAATATGTTCTGGATTACCGCCTGAATCTTTTCCATATGCATTGTCTGGGAATAACGCTTTACTAATTTCTTCCTGAAGCACCTCTTCTGGTGATGAATAAGCACCCTTCATTTCATTATAAACAACACCATTTATCTTAAGAGGTGAATCTTTATCCTCTAATTCGTAATGCCATCCTTCTTGTTTAAATATTTCTTTATACTTATAAATATTTGGATTAAAAACTGCATCTAGATATACATCCATTAAATTCTGAAAATCTTTATCGTTACAACTTGCTACTGGATAAACTGTCTTCTCTGGATATGTCATCGCGTTTAAAAATGTATTAAGTGAACCCTTTACCAATTCAACGAATGGGTCTTTGACAGGGAATTTGGCTGATCCACATAAAACTGTATGCTCAATAATATGTGGTACTCCTGTCTCATCTTTAGGTGGAGTTTTAAATCCTATATAAAAAACTTTATTTTTATCTTCATTCGAAATAACACTGACTCTTGCTCCACTTTTAATGTGTTCCAAAATATAACCTTTTGAATTTATATCATCTATTTTCTTATCTTCAATAATTCTATAAGTAGTTAACTCTTGTATCTGCATTTCCTACCTCCTGAACGTAAGTGTCTATATTATAACACACACAGCTCTTTTTGCCTATGTATCTTTTAATTATAATTTAATAGCATTACGTTATATGTTTTTATTTTTACAGATTTTTCTATCAAAAAGAAACCATGATAGTTTATTGATTCTACCATGGTTCTTTTTTAATTCATTTTTTCCATACTACTTCAGATGGTCACTTCTATAATAATCCATTATTCTGTTGATTAGTTTGATATTTTATGAAAGATGAATAAATCCAAGCATATACAAACCAATTGCAACTATTCCCGCAAAATTTATTAAAGACAATGCCATAACTGCTTTTAATAATCCTTTTACAGAATTTGTGCTATCTTTTACGTTTTCTATATTATATAGTTGCTGTTCAATATCTTTTAGAGCATCTTTTGTATTTCTATATAATTTTACATCTTCACTATGTATCTTTTCTGATAAAACAATTTTAGTTTCTTCCAATTGTTCTTCAACAATTCCTTCAATTTCTCTTGATGTTACAACTGTTCCTAATTTTTCATCAATTTTTTTTAGGGCCTGTGTATTAGAATCTGTAACTGTCTCTTTTAACTGGTTATTCATTTCGTTTGTATTTGATGTGTTTTCTTTTAAACGTGAATCAATTGTTTCTTCTATAACATTAATTTTTTCAACCAATTCTCGTTCCATTTCTTTTATTCTTTTATTTACTTCACCTGTAATACCATCAACTTTTTCTTGTCTTTCATTCACGATTTGTTGAAGTTTTTCGGCCTTATCTTCTTTTTCAGCTACAATTCCTTCTAATTTTTTTGCTTGATTTTCTTTTGTCTGTATTAGTGTCTGTAACATTTTTGCTTTCTCCCTGAATTCATCTATTTGCTGTAATAATCCGTCATTTTCAACTGCTAATAAATCTGCCTCCATATCATTTCCCCCTTCTTTTTCTAACCTATTCTCCTTTGTATCATCTCCCATGTTGACTATAGTAATATTACTAGCTGTAAATTGTGTTCTTTCTTTTGTTCTTTCAGTTTTTTTTTCTAAGTTTTTTTCTTGTGGTTTCTCTTGTATTTTTTCTTGTTTGTTCTCCTGAGTAACTGTATGTTCAAGGTTATCTGTTTTTTCTAGTTCCTGGTTCTTTTCAACAACGTTCTCCATTTCTAATCCCTCATTTTCATTTTGTTTATGATCTATTGTTTCTTTTTTTATCTTATTAACCCTTTGAGTTCTTGCAGTTCTTGTTCTTGTAACATATCTTTGCTGACGTGTTTTTCCCTCTTCAGCCAACGATTCATTAAAAACTTCTGTTAAATTTTCATTAAATTCTTTAGGAAATTTAACCTTAGGATCAATTGTAATCTCCATTATATCTTCACTAGCATTATCAGCCATATCAATATCTTCATAATCTAATATCAAATCCCTGTTACTATTATCTGTCTCTTTTTGGAATTTTATTCCCTCTTTTTTCATTTCTACCTCTCCTTTTTTCTATACTAAAACCCTATAATACATAATTAAATTTTATCATTAGACATTTTTAATGTCAAACTTATTTGTCTGAAAATTAATAAATTTGCATGAATTTTTAAAAAATAAAAAGGACACTACTCTTATTCAGAATAGTGTCCCCATTTAAGATTACATAAAACTCTAAACATATTGTTTAGACATGAAAACCTTTATTATTTACCTGCATATAAATCTACAAGTTTCTTTAAGTGCTCATAACGCTCTTTAGATGTTTGCTCTGCTTTAGCAAATAACTCAGAAGCTTTTTCTGGGTGGAACTTAACTAAAGAAGCGTAACGGTTCTCACCTTTTAAGAATTCTTGATAATCACCTGTTGGCTCTTTGCTGTCTAAGATGAATGCATCTTTTCCTTCTGCAGCAAGTTCAGGATTATATCTGAAGTTGAACCAATATCCTGATTCAACAGCAAGTTTTTCTTCTGTCATTGCTTTGCTCATACCTTTCTTGATACCGTGGTTGATACATGGAGCATAAGCAATAATTAATGATGGTCCTGGATATGCTTCAGCTTCAGCAAGTGCTTTAACTGTCTGAGCCATGTTTGCACCCATAGCGATGTGTGCTACGTAAACATAACCATAACTCATAGCGATACCAGCTAAGTCTTTCTTCTTAGTTTCTTTTCCGCCTGCTGCGAATTGTGCAATAGCACCTGTTGGTGTAGCTTTTGAAGACTGTCCACCTGTATTTGAATATACTTCAGTATCAAATACCATTACGTTGATATCTTTTCCTGAAGCTAAGATGTGGTCAACTCCACCGAATCCGATGTCGTAAGCCCATCCGTCACCACCGAATACCCACTGAGATTTCTTAGCAAGGTAATCTTTTTCTTTAAGGATAGCTTTTGCTGCTTCTGAACCATCTTTTTCTAATGCTTCAACTAATTTATCTGTTGCATCTTTGTTTGTGATACCACTTGCAAATGTTTCTACCCATTTGTCTGCTGCATCTTTAACTGCTGTGCTCTCTGAAGCTAATTTTTCAACTTCATCTTTTAATCTATCACGAATAGCTCTCTGAGCAAGTAACATACCATAACCAAACTCAGCTGCATCTTCGAATAATGAGTTAGACCATGCAGGACCCTGTCCTTTAGCATTTACTGTGTATGGTGTAGATGGTGATGAGTTACCCCAAATTGAAGAACATCCTGTTGCGTTTGCAATGTACATTCTATCACCAAATAACTGTGTGATTAATCTAGCATAAGGAGTTTCTCCACATCCACCACAAGCTCCTGAGAACTCAAGCAATGGTTTCTTGAACTGAGAACCTTTAACTGTTGTAAGTTTGAATTTCTCGATAACTTCTTCTTTTTCAGGAAGAGATACACCATAATCAAAGAATGCCTGTTCACCTTCGTTTTCTTCAAATGATGCCATTGAAATTGCCTGAACTTTATCTGGACAAACATTTACACAAGATCCACATCCTGTACAGTCATAAGCTGATACAGTGATTGCAAATTTGTATCCTGGCATTGTATTTAAATCTTTAATTTGCATTCCTTCTGGAGCATTAGCAGCCTCTTCTTCTGTTAATGCAACTGGACGGATTGCCGCATGTGGACATACATATGCACATTGGTTACATTCGATACATTTTGTTGAATCCCATACTGGAACATCAGTAGCTACACCACGTTTTTCAAATGCAGCTGTACCTGATGGTGTGTAACCTGTTTCATATTTTTTAACAACTGAAACTGGAATTGTATTACCCTGCTGTGCGTTAACTTTTGACTGAATTTCTTTAACGAAATCAACGGCATCTTTACGGTCACCTTTAACTTCTTTAGAATAATCATCATCTGTGCAGTTCTTCCAGCTTTCTGGAACATCTACTTTAACATATGCTGTTGCACCTGCATCAATTGCTTCATGGTTCATACGTACAACGTTATCACCTTTTTTAGCATATGATCTTGTAGCTGCGTCTTTCATTAATTTAATAACTTCTTCTTCTGGAATTAATTTTGTTAATGAGAAGAATGCTGACTGTAAAACTGTATTGATACGTTTTCCAAGTCCGATTTCTTTACCAATTTTAACACCATCGATAATATAGAAGTTAATGTTATTTTCTGCGATGTATCTCTTAACCTGTCCTGGTAATTTTTCATCTAATTCATCTACAGACCACTGTGTATTGAATAAGAATGTACCACCTGGAACTAAGTCTTGTACCATGTTATATTTGTAAATATAAGCTGTACAGTGACAAGCAACGAAGTTAGCTTGTGAAATTAAATATGTTGATCTAATTGGTGTATGACCAAATCTTAAGTGTGAAATTGTTACACCACCTGATTTTTTAGAGTCATAATCGAAATATGCCTGAGCATACATATCTGTATTATCACCAATAATCTTGATTGAGTTCTTATTAGCACCTACAGTACCGTCTGCTCCAAGTCCCCAGAATTTACAGTTTGTTGTTCCTTCTGGTGTTGTAACTGGATTTTCTTTAACTTCAAGTGAAAGATTTGTAACATCATCGATGATACCGATTGTAAATCTTTCTTTTGTTTCGTTGTTGTATACTGCAACAATCTGTCCAGGTGTTGTATCTTTTGAACCTAAACCATAACGTCCACTAAATACTGGAACCTGATCAAATTTAGATCCTTTTAATGCTGCTACAACATCTAAGTATAATGGCTCACCTAATGAACCTGGCTCTTTTGTTCTATCTAATACAGAGATTCTCTTAACTGTATCTGGAATTGCTTCGATTAATGCTTCTTTAACGAATGGTCTATATAAACGAACTTTAACAACACCGACTTTTTCGCCTCTAGCCATTAAGAAGTCGATTGTTTCATCGATTGTTTCACAAACTGAACCCATAGCGATGATAACTTTTTCAGCATCCTGTGCACCATAGTAGTTAAATAATTTGTAATTTGTTCCAATTTTTTCATTAACTTTGTCCATGTATTCTTGTACAATAGCTGGTAACTCATCGTATGCTGTGTTACATGACTCTCTTGTCTGGAAGAAGATATCTGGGTTTTGAGCTGAACCCATCTGACATGGATGATTTGGATTTAATGATCCTTTACGGAAAGCATCAACTGCATCCATATCTACCATATCTTTAAGATCTTCATAATCCCATGTTTCAATTTTCTGAATTTCGTGAGATGTACGGAATCCATCGAAGAAGTTAATAAATGGAATTCTTCCTTTGATTGCTGCGCAATGAGCTACAGGTGTTAAATCCATAACTTCCTGTACAGATGATTCACAAAGCATTGCAACACCTGTTTGACGACAAGCGTAAACATCTGAGTGATCACCGAAAATATTTAATGCATGAGAAGCTACACAACGTGCTGATACGTTAAATACACCTGGTAATCTTTCTCCTGCTACTTTATATAAGTTAGGAATCATAAGTAATAATCCCTGAGATGCTGTATAAGTTGTAGTTA
>Ga0256404_1005977_pt1 | contig 20710 bp, 17 predicted proteins | sample RumenRJG_01DNA_FD_185990 | JGI IMG/M metagenome (GOLD analysis project Ga0256404, IMG submission 185990) | Bovine rumen microbial communities from Lethbridge, Alberta, Canada - RJG_01 | ecosystem: Host-associated > Mammals > Digestive system > Stomach > Rumen | place: Canada: Alberta | collected...
CTGACCACGGTCTGACCATCTCGTATTTCGTAGCTGACGGGGTCCGTCGCGCCTGTCTCGGCATGCCAGAGCGAGGGCTCCAGTCCTGCGACGCGGAAGACGAGGTCAACGTGGCGGGGTTCCGAGCGGCGATTGTTGAGCCAATAGATTTCCGTTCCGGTGAGCGAACGATGAACGAAGCGCAGGTCGGCCATGTCGGCAGCTGCCACGTCGGGCGTTATGTCCCGCAGGGCTTCGGCCATCGACTGCCGGCGCTCGTCGATGATGGGAGCTCCCAATTGGCGCAGCGAGTCGAGTTTCTGCTGCACAGCCTGGCTCATGTGGCGGCACTTGTCGCTCACGACGAGCCAGCGATAGCGACTGCCTGCAGGTGTGGTGAAACATTCGCCGTCGAAACCGACGAGTTGCAGCAGCGCCTCCTTGTTGAGGTAGTCGAAGTTGAACCCTGCTGGCACCTTCGGATGCTGATGGGCGAAGAGACTCGTCACAACGTCGTCTTCACCATAATAATATAATATGTCGGCCACATTCTGTCCCTGCTGCAGGAGATAGCAGCTTCGGGCAAGATAGTCGGTCCAGGGCTTGGCCATCGAGGCCCACGTCTCGTGGCGGTTGAACCACTGGCCATACTGTCCAAGCCCCAGCCCCGGCCGCTTGTCGTCGACTGGTTGGTGGGCACTCTCGTGGATGACGAAGCGATTGACGCCGCTGGCCAGTTCGAGGTCGGCCGTAGGTTTCAGGTTGCCGGGATAGAACGTGTAGGCACCGACGACATGGCCATTGGCCGTCATCGACTCGCAGGCCACAAACTTTCGGCCATACAGGTGGGCTACCGATGCCGACTCGCGGATGTCGCTTTCGGCCATCGATGCCGACGAGTTGGTGGCCTGCGTGCCTGGTACAACCGTCCACATGGCCGCCATGGGAATATCGGCCTTACTCTTTGCCGACATGCCGTCGACGAGGTAGAGGCGGCCGTTCTCGTGCGACTCGAAATAGGTTTGCAGACCGCGCTCGTGGGCAATGCGGGCAGCATTGTCGTACATGCACTCCTCGATGAGCTCTCCGATGGTGGTGCGCCAGTCGAAGAGGAACTCCTCGCTGCGCTCGGCGCTTTCCACGATCTGTCCCGTCAGTACGGGCATCCACGGCAGCATGTCGTAGCCGCGTCGGCGCTGAAACTCCTCGGCCATGCGAGGCGTCCACGTCTCCCAGCCTGCCTCGTAGCTGTCAATGAGCAGATAGCGCACTCCTCTCTGCCCCATCAGCCCGCCGGTGGCCTGGCGGTAGGTGTCGAGATAATAATTGAGGAAATCAGAGAATGCGTCGCGGTCTATCTTCGTCACTTCCAGCCCTGTGCCCTCGCGCGAGGCGGGATGGTTTTCCTTGCCTGTGAGCGTATAGCCGAAGCGGAGGATGCGCCAGCGGCCCTTGGGAAGTTTCCACGAAAGGCGGCCCGCGGCATCGACGTGTTCGGTCAGGTCAATGATGTCGTTCAGGCTGACGGCGTCGGCAGCGGTGGCTTCGGTCGTGAAGTCCATCATGTCGGAAGGCGAAGCATAGCCAGCCTTTTCTTCTGCATGATTAATCTTGGCCACGGTGTAGAGTTGCAGTTCGGGCGTGCGTGGAGGCTTGCGGTCGAACACCACGCGGAAGTAGCGCGCCGTGGTGGGCGGGATGAGCATGGTCTGGCACGAAATGCTGCCATGCGGAATGTCGCACACACGGCGGAACGTGCGGCCGTCGTCGCTTGCCTCCAGGTATTTCGTCACGGGTGCCTTCTGGGCTGCCCAGATGCTACGGTAGTTGCCGTCGTTGATGGTCAGTGCCTTCACCGTGGCAGGCTTCTTCAGTTCGTACTGCAGCCAATAGGCTTCAGCGTCGTCGCTGAACGTGAGCACGGCGCCCAGTTCCGCCATCGACCGATCGTTCTTGCCGACGCGCACGGCCAGCACGCGGCAGTCGCGGTAGAAGCGCTCGTCCTTCTGAGGTTCGGGCAGCATCACCTCCACGCGCCTGCCACCCTTCACGATGGTGTCGCTCCAGACCAGTTTCTTCATGGCCTGCTCGGGTTTCACCCACGGTCCGCCGGTGTTGCTCCAGCCCGGGCAACTGGCAATGGCCATCTCCATGCCGAGTGAGTCGGTCAGCTTGGTGGCGAAGCGGAAACAGTCCTGCCACTCGGGCGACATGTAGACGAGGCGATGCTCGACGACGGGTTGCTGACTCATGCCTGCCTCGAAGCAGTGCACGCCGCCGATGCCCACACGATGCATCCACTCGAGGTCTTTGCGGATGCCGTCGCGGGTGATGTTGCCGTCCATCCAGTGCCACCACACGCGGGGACGTGCTTCCTGCGGCGGTGTCAGGAAGTTGGCTTGCAGATCTTGTTGCGCCATAGTTGCTGTTGTCCAGATCAGCAATAGCAGGAAAAACGTCTTACGCATATCCATTTTCAATCATCTGTTTTCAATTCTCCATTTCAGAACTTCCTCCTACCCTTCTTCTCCAGGTATCTGATGAGAAACTCGGGGCGGTCGGTCTGAATGATCGACGTGCCTAGGTCGAGGATGGGGCCATACACCGCGTCGGGATCAGGGCTGTCGAAGGCGCGGTCGTCGTCATGCTCGCCGCAGAGTGAGCCCCAGATGGTGTTCACCCATATCTTCGAACCTGAGGCCAGGGCACGTCGTGCCGCTTGCCGCACGTTGTCATTAAGCTTGCCGAAGCATAGCTCGTAGGCCAGCTGCGGCGGTTGGGCGGCGACGTAGCCGTCGAAGGTGCCCATCTTCGCGGGTTCGGCTACGCTGATGACGGGCATGTACATCATGTTATGCGGATGCTCGCTGAGCTTACGGCGCACCTCGGCGAGGGGCCGTCCGCTCTTGATGAGCACTTGGTCGGTCATGCCCAGTTCCTCGGTAATGGCCAGCACCTGGTCGTAGTAGTCGTAGCCTTGGTCTACATTCACCGTGATGCGGTCCTTGCACACCTCGAGGGCTTGCCGCAGCGTGGGCATCTTCAGTCCGGGGATGCCGATGCCGTGGCCACGCTTCAAGTCAAACTGCTGCACCTCCTCGTAGGTGTATTTGCTCACGGGGCCACTACCCGTGGTTGTGCGGTCGATGGTGCCGTCGTGGCAGAGCACCAGCACGCTGTCCTTCGTCATCTTCAGGTCGAGTTCCATCATGTCGACACCCATACGGATGACCGACTCTATGGCGGGCAGCGAGTTCTCAGGATAGTTGCGCCAGTCGCCGCGATGGGCCACCACAACCACATAGCGCGATGCGGGGTCGTGCAACGCCGCCACCACTTTCCTCACCTTTTCTCCGCCAGACAGCGAAGCCGCCGGATAGTGGCGCTGGCTACATGCCAACAGTCCCCACACAGCCAGCAGCACCGTGCCGGCAAGACATGTCAGTTTCTTCATCCTTCTTGTTAGTTAGGTCATTAGCAATACTTTCAACTGCAAAAATAAACAATTATTCTGAAATACAGTTCTTTTTTCGCGACAAAATGAGTTAATTTCCACTACAAAATGAGTTAATTTGCACTATAAAATGAGTTATTTTGCACTACAAAACAAGTTAAAAACCAAATTCTTATTATACAATTAGTTTTTTTGCAGTTTTTTTTATAACTTTGTGGCCTATCATGACTCAAAGCCCACCTAAACACGACGCGACAATAGTGGCCATCGGCAGCAACAACCTGACGGTTTCCCTGAAACGGTCGGGAGCCTGCGCCGCATGCCATGCCGCTGCCAACTGCCTCGCTGCCGAAGGCAGGGAGATGCTCGTCGACGTGCCGGTGGCTGATGTAGCAGCCTACTCGGTGGGCGAACAGGTCAGCGTGCAGCTGGCGCCTCATGCCGCCACACGCGCCATTGTCACCGCCTTCTTGCTGCCGCTGGTGGCAATGACGCTGGTGCTGGCCATCGTCGTCAAAGTCACGGGCAGCGAAGTGGCCGGTGCACTGTCGGCCTTGGCTGCGCTCGTCGCCAGCTGGCTGCTCACGCGCCTGCTCCATCATCGGGTAGAGAAACAACTGCAATTCAGAATCAATAAACAATAAATAAGGAAAACGGATGGATTTCATTTTTTCAGCCATCATTGTGTTGGGAGTCATCGCACTCATTGCTGCCGTGGGACTCTATGCCGCCGCAAAGAAATTCTATGTGGAGGAAGACCCGCGCATCGCACAGGTGAACGAGGCACTGCCCGGCGCCAACTGCGGCGGCTGCGGCTTTCCCGGCTGCAGCGCCATGGCCGAGGCGCTGGTGAAAGGGGCCGACAACGGGTCGATTGAAGATTTGCGCTGCCCGGTGGGTGGGGCGAAAGTGATGAGTCAGGTGGCCGACCTGCTGGGAATGGCCGTTGCCGAAAGCGAGCCCATGGTGGCCGTGGTGAGGTGCAGCGGTTGTCCGGAGCACAGACCCGAGGTGGCCTCTTACGACGGACTGCGCACCTGCGCCGCCATGAACCTCTGCAGCACGGGCGAGTCGGCATGCGGCTACGGATGCCTGGGCTGCGGCGACTGCGTGGCTGCCTGTTCGTTCCACGCCATCAGCATCAACCCTGAGACGCATCTGCCCGAGGTCGACGAGGATCGCTGCACGGCCTGCGGCGCCTGCGTGAAGCAATGTCCGCGCCACATCATTGAACTGCGGAAGAAAGGGCCCAAGGGTCGCCGCGTGGTGGTGAGCTGCGTGAACAAGGACAAGGGGGCCGCGGCCCGCAAAGCCTGCTCGGCAGCCTGCATCGGATGCAGCAAGTGCGAGAAGGAATGCAAGTTCGGCGCCATCACCATCAGCGACAACCTGTCCTACATCGACTGGCAGAAGTGCCGCCTCTGCAAGAAGTGCGTGGCAGCATGTCCCACGGGTGCCATCAAGGCAGTGAACTTCCCCGTGCCGAAGCCCGTGGCCGAACAGCCGGAAACAGCAACCAAGCAACCTGAACCAGCCGTAACCGTCAAGAAGGAGGAACAAGCATGAAACTGAGTACATTCAAAATAGGTGGCATTCACCCCGAAGAGAACAAACTGACGGCCGAAGTTGCCACGCAAGTGGCGCCGCTGCCCACGCAGGCTGTCTTCCCCCTGTCGCAGCACATCGGCGCTCCCGCCAAACCCGTCGTCGGCAAGGGCGACCAGGTGAAGGTGGGCACGCTGCTGGCCGAAGCCGGAGGCTTTGTGTCGGCACCCATCTATTCGTCGGTGTCGGGCACGGTCGTGAAAATCGACACCGTCGTCGACGCCACCGGCTATCGCAAGCCTGCCATATTTATTAAAGTGGAGGGCGACGAATGGGAAGAGGGCATTGACCGCAACGACCAACTCGAAACGCTCGACGCCCACCCGGAACTGACGCCCGAGGAAATCGTGGAACGCGTGAAGCAAGCCGGCATCACCGGCATGGGCGGTGCCGGATTCCCCACGCACGTGAAACTGTGTCCGCCACCCACGGCCAAGGCAGAGTGCGTCATCATCAATGCCGTGGAGTGCGAACCCTACATCACTTCCGACTATCGGCTGATGATGGAGCATGCCGACGAAATCGTCGTGGGCCTGCAACTGCTCATGAAGGCAGCAAAGGTGGAGCGCGGCTACATCGGCATCGAGGAGAACAAGCCCAAGGCCATCGACCTGCTGGCCGAGAAAACGTCTGGCCTGGCTGGCATCGAGGTGATACCGCTGAAGATGAAATATCCGCAGGGTGGCGAGAAGCAGCTCGTCGACGCCGTCATCGGTCGACAGGTGCCTGCCCCGCCCGCCATACCGGTGAACGTGGGAGCCATCGTGCAGAACGTGGGAACGGCTTTCGCGGTCTATCAGGCCGTAATGAAGCGGAAACCGCTGTTCGAGCGCTACACCACCGTCAGCGGAAAGGAACTGAAAAATCCTGCCAACTTCCTCGTGCGCATGGGAACGCCCATGAGCCTGCTCATCGACCTCTGCGGCGGCATGCCCGAAGGCGACAACAAGGTGTTGGCCGGCGGACCGATGATGGGGCGCGCGCTCATGACCACCGAGGTGCCCATCTGCAAGGGAACGAACGCCGTGACCATCCTTTCCGGAAAAGATGCCGTCAGGCAAGAGGCCCAGCCCTGCATTCGCTGTGCGAAGTGTGTCAGCGCCTGCCCCATGGGACTGGAACCCTACCTACTGTCGAAACTCTCGGCCCGCCATCTCTACGACCGTGCTGAGGAACTCGACATCACGTCGTGCATCTCCTGCGGCTCGTGCCAGTTCACGTGTCCGTCGCATCGCCCCCTGCTCGACCAGATTGCCCTTGGCAAGGCTGCCGTCATGAACATCATCCGCGCCCGCAACGCAAAGAAATGATTAACATCTAGAACATCTAGAAACCAGAAACTTGAAATATGAGCAAACTGATTGTATCGTTGTCACCACATGCCCACGGCGATGAGAGTGTCGAGAAGAACATGTACGGCGTGATTATCGCGCTGATTCCGACACTGCTGATCTCATTCCTGTACTTCGGCATCGGCAGTTTCATTGTCTGCACGAGCAGCGTGCTGGCCTGCATGTTTTTCGAATGGGCCATCGCCAAATACATGCTCCACCGGAAGCCAACGCTCACCGACGGCTCGGCCATCATCACCGGCATCCTGCTGGGACTGAACCTGCCCAGCAACCTGCCAGTCTGGATGGTCATTATCGGAGCACTCGTGGCCATCGGCCTCGGCAAGATGTGCTACGGCGGACTGGGCCAGAACCTCTTCAACCCCGCCATTGTGGGCAGATGCTTCCTCCTGGTGAGCTTCCCCGCGGCCATGACGTCATGGCCGGTGATTGGCCAGACCGACAGCTACATCGATGCTGAGACGGGAGCCACCCCGCTCTCCGTGATGAAGACCGCCATCCAGACGGGCGACACGTCGGTGCTGGAACGACTGCCCGACTCACTCGACCTGCTGCTCGGCAACATGGGCAATGGCTTCGGTGCAGGTACCATCGGCGAGGCCTGTGCACTGACACTGCTGCTGGGACTGGCCTTCATGCTGTGGAAGAAAATCATCACGTGGCACATCCCCGTAAGCATCATCGCTACGGTGTTCGTCTGCAGCCTGCTGCTGCATCTGGCCAACCCAATCTACGCCAACCCCATTCAGGTGATTCTCAGCGGCGGCCTGATGCTGGGAGCCATCTTCATGGCCACAGACTACGTCACCTCGCCTATGACGCCCCAAGGTCAGATCATCTACGGTGTCGGCATCGGTCTGCTCACCATCGTCATCCGCAACTGGGGCAGCTATCCCGAGGGCATGTCGTTCGCCATTCTCATCATGAATGCGTTCACGCCCCTCATCAACAACTACTGCAAACCCCGTCGCTTCGGCGAACAGCCGCAAGCCAAATAGAAACCAGAAACCCTAGAAAGTCTAGAACATCTAGAAAATCTAGAAACCAGAAAACTCGAAATATGAAGAAACTCCAGTCATCGCTGAGAAATATGATTCTCGTCCTGGTCAGTGCCGCACTCCTCATGGGCGGCATCCTCGCATGGGTGAATCACGTCACTGAAGGTCCCATCGCCCTTCAGGCTGAGAAGACGCTGGCCACCGGCATCAAGACCGTCATGGGCGGAGAGAAACTGACCGTCGTGGCCACCGACACCATCACCATCGACGACGGAAAGCCGCACTCCTACATCATCCACAAGACACAGGACAGCCACAAACGGCCACTCGGCGTCGCCGTAGAGTCTACCACGCTGGGCTTTGGCGGCGACCTGAAAGTGCTCGTGGGCTTCGACACCGAAGGCAACATCACGGGCTACACCATCCTGCAACATGCCGAGACACCCGGACTGGGTGCGAAGGCCGACAAGTGGTTCCAGGAGGGCAGCAAGGGCGACATCATCGGTAAGACGCCTGCCCAGAAGCCGCTGCAGGTGAAGAAGGACGGTGGCGACGTCGACGCCATCACCGCCTCAACCATCACCAGCCGCGCCTTCCTGAAAGCCGTCAACGAAGCCTATCAGGCCTACGCCATGAATGAAAAGAAAGACCTTTGAACCGCGCCTCAGCGCATTGAACCGTCGCAAAGCAGCATCAAAAATATGAACTACATCAAGATACTCAACAATGGAATCGTCAAGGAGAACCCGACGTTCGTGCTTCTCCTCGGCATGTGCCCCACCCTGGCAACGACCACCTCGGCCCTCAACGGACTGTCGATGGGTGTGGCAACGATGGCAGTGCTCGTCTGCACCAACTTCGTCATCTCCTGCATCAAGAACCTCACGCCCGACAATGTGCGCATACCGGTGTTCGTGGTGGTTATCGCCGCCTTCGTCACCATCCTGCAACTCGTCGTGAAGGCCTATCTGCCCGACATCGACAAGAGTCTCGGCATCTTCATCCCGCTCATCGTGGTGAACTGCATCATCCTGGGGCGTGCTGAAGCCTTTGCCTGCAAGAACACGCCCTTGGCCAGCATCTTCGACGGACTGGGCATCGGACTCGGCTTCACGCTCGCGCTGACTTTCCTCGGCATGGTGCGCGAACTCATTGGTGCGGGTTCGCTCTTCGGTGCCACCATCCTGCCCGAGACCTGCAACCTGCTCCTGTTTGTGCTGCCTCCGGGCGCCTTCATCTCACTCGGCCTGCTCAACGCACTCATCGGTCATCTAGGCAAAAAGGAATAAACAACCGCGCGTCAGCGCATTGAACCCCAAAAAACAATGGAATACATTCTCATTTTCGTTTCGGCGATCTTCGTCAACAATATCATCCTGTCGCAGTTCCTGGGCATCTGTCCGTTCCTGGGCGTGTCGCGACGCATCGACACCTCGCTCGGCATGGGTGCCGCCGTAGCATTCGTCATGACCCTCGCCACCATCGTCACGTGGCTCATCCAGCACTATGTGCTCAACCTGCTCGGCCTGCAATACCTGCAGACGCTGGCTTTCATCCTCGTCATAGCGGCCCTCGTGCAGCTCGTTGAGATTGTCCTGAAATCGGTCTCGCCAGCACTCTATCAGGCTCTGGGCATCTTCCTGCCGCTCATCACGACCAACTGCGCCGTACTGGGTGTGGCCCTGCTGGTCATCCAGAAAGACTTCACGCTGCTCGAAAGCGTCGTCTACGCCATCTCCACCGCTATCGGCTTCGCCCTCGCGTTGGTGGTCTTCGCCGGACTGCGCGAGCAACTGGAACTGGCCGACGTGCCCAAGGGCATGAGCGGCATGTCCATCGTCCTCATCACCGCCGGCCTCCTCTCCCTCGCCTTCATGGGTTTCAGCGGCGTCGACATGGGTCTCCGCTCAATGTTCGGGATATAAAAAAAAGCAATATAACAGCTGATACATAAAATCAGGTAACAAGCGCCCCTGCCCTACTCTCGCGAGCCAGGCAGGGGCTTTCTGTTGATGCATCTATCCAACAAACTATCAAGTACCCAAGACAACAATGACAGTCTGTATTATTGCAAAAATCATCCTCTAAAAGGACGAGAGCAATACTTTTATCTATCTGGAGCAATCGTCTATAATAGCTATGTCAATGCTATGAACAGGTCATTGAGATAGAGACATCAGAGCATTACTCCAGAGGAATAAAAACAATGTTCCCACCGCGTTACTTGATAACATGGTGGGAACAAAATGCTGCTTGCCCAAAGCCATTCAGCGTTTTGCAGAGCGGGTTTGACGATGAACGCCTACTTAGCCTTCGACTTCTCGGGACCCCACAGGCGATAGCGAATCCAGACATGCAGCCAGGCACGGGCAATAGAGTCAATGGCATCGGCCATGAGCTTTGAGCTGTACTCCTCAAACCGAGCAGCAGGTGTCTTCTTGTAGGCAGTCCAGCCCATGTCCTCAAAGTCACGGGGGAACATCTCGTAGGCGAGCAAATAGGAATACTCCGTCACGGCACTCATATAGTCCCATGTGCTGTAGTCGCTATTACCCCAATTGTAGACGAACGGACGCGACAGGACCTTCTCCTCGACAAGTTCCATCAAGCTCTTCATCTTGTCCGTCTTCAGCGGATAGCCGTTTGGATCGTAGAAGAAGCGTTCGTTGTCTTCGTCAATCTCATACGATTTCTTCACAGCACTCTCCCATTGCGACTCCACAGCCGTATGAATCGTGCCCAGTGAGCGGGCATCGCAATGCAACGGCATGTGCGCATCGGCAATGTAATGGCTCATGATGAAGAATCGCATGGCCATGTGAGTAGACGAAGGCGAGATGGGATTACCTTTCTCCTCCCGATACTGAATCTTGAAATTATCAACAATGGTGTGTGCCATCGCATCACAGCGGTCGCAGAGATTACCCTTCACAATCGTAAACGGCTTCTCAAAGAGTGGCGATTCCTCCATCATCAGATTGCGCACCTCCATCGTCTCGGGCAGCACCTTGAAAGTCTTGGCATTCTCGCTGAGCATGTCGGGTTCATACTTCACGCCGTGGCTCGAGCCCTGATCGGAAAACACCTCGTCAGGATACCATGCCCCTTGAACGACAAAGTCGCGGTAGTTCTTAAACCATCGCACAAGACTCTTGGCGAAGCTTGCCACTTCAACAGCCGATTTTCCACTGCCTTCCACTTCAGGCAATTTGGCTTGGTCGAGGCGCTTCATAGCCATGAAGGCCAGCCATGCATGGGTGTACTTCTTCATTTTAGTAATTATTTAGTTAAACATTCGTTGATTCTATTGTGCAAATATAGTAAAAATATTTTAATCGCAAGCAACAAATCGGGAAGAATATAATCATGGGGATAACAAAAAGTGGCTTGGACACGGAGTACAAGCCACATCAACGTCTTGCGAAAGCAGGTTTATGAGAATAAGAATCGATTACTTGAGCGTCAGCACGACGTACTCCGACTGGGTGCCGATACGGAACTTTGCACCCCAGATGCCGATGCCGCTGGAAACGTAAAATCGAGTATTGCCCTTCGTTAGCTCACCGTAGGCGCACTCATAGATGGCATCCTCAATCCACGAGATGGGCCACACCTGTCCGTAATGCGTATGACCGCTGAACTGGAAATCAATACCTGCTTTCGCCGTCCGCTCAAGGTGATAGGGCTGATGGTCGAGGAGGAGTTGATAGCCCCCTAAAATAGGGGGTTGGGGGTCTTGACATTCCTTCATCAGTTCTGCCACACTCTTTCTACCCGCATTCGTCCTGTCGTCTCTTCCGATGATAGTCAGGTTGCCATAATCGGGCAACGTCACCACGGAGTCGCGCAGCAGGTGGATGCCGGCATCGCGATAGAACTGCTGTGCGCGGGGCTCACCGCTATAGTACTCATGATTGCCCAGGCAAGCAAAGACGGGTGCCTTCAGGCGACGGAACTCCTCGGCCACGCCCTCCTCGATGAGCGGGCGCACGCTGATGTCGATGATGTCGCCACCTATGAGCACGAGGTCGGGCTGCTCGGCATTAATCTTGTCCACCCACTTGGCAAACTCCTGTCGTCCGTTGTGATAGCCCAGGTGCAGGTCGCTCATCAGCACGAGCTTCAACGGTCGCGTCACCTTCCCCTTGGTATCAATCTCCATCGGCACCCGCACCTTATTGTGATAATGGATGTTAGCGTATGTGAAGAGCACCACCATGAAGCCCAGAACGCAGAGCGTACCTGGAAGACTGTCGCGAAGAAAGTTCCCTCCCGAGGGGCGTACGAAATGCAACACCAGCGCCACGACATCCAGTGCCATGAACAGCATGAAAAGATAAAGCAAGATGATCAGCGACGAGTTGCCAACGTTGTACATCACCCTGGCCAACGGCAGCGGCACGCGATCAAGTCCGATGACGAAGTTCATGATGAACAGCACAAAGCAGGCCGCCATCAGCATTACCACGACACACTTCCACACGGTTGCCAGTGGAAGAATCCGCCACACATGCCAGCCTACATACGTGCATCCCAACAGCGGGAGCAGGAAAAAGACTAATGCCCAAAGTTTCATCTACTTTATAACCTATTTTAATCCTACAAATTCTGGAGATAGCTGTACATGCGCGACTGAAATTCCTCGGTGAACACACTGATCACGCTTGGATTAGAGGTGCAGGTCTTAGCAAAGTACTCCAGCTTTGCCTTCTCCTCATCGCTTTCAAAACGGAATCCGCCCTCGCGCACGATGATGCGCGAATAAAGATAGTAAACAGGAATGTAATGGATGGTTCCGAACAAATCCGGATAACGCGGCACCATCGCGTTGGCTTCCATACTTAAGTGGATGAGTTGCCTCAATTGTTCGCGGCTCAGCTGATGAAGTATTTCATCCTGAGCCAGCAGCAACTTGAAGAGCATGAAACGATTGGAATATGAGCCTTGTACCAACATTTCCTGCTTCTCCATCAGTTCGGCCGTTCGCATTTTTACCTCATACTTCGCCAACATGGTTTTCACCACATCCTTTCGACTGAACATCTCATTATAGCCATTAAACTCATTACGCACAGCATCTACACCGCGTTGCCATTCATCGAAGAAAATGAAATCAAAAGAGTAGGCAAAATCGAGGCTTGTTTCGAGAAGGTCGGCTGTGTACATGCCATGAAGCAGATTTGCCGGTAGTTGTAGTTTCGCCTGTATTTCACGGATTGTATAGCGTTCAAAATCCCACTCTGCATCACCAGGCTTCAAAGGATAGGTGTATATGTGGGTAAGCGTCCATGGCTGGCCATTCTGCACAGTCAGCAGCAGTTGCTCATCCGCAGGCGTTGGCAATGCTATTCCATCGCGGTCGAAAAGACGAAGTCCATTGCCTTTCAGCGGGGCTTCCACCAGAAACATTCCTCCGCCATTCTCACTTTGGAACACCTTCAAATAGGGGTCTTTAGCAATGAGAGCCTGCAGCCATGCCGGCTGCTCCTCGTCGGTTAACGGCATATAGACGGCATCAGTCAGGGGTGCATAGGATTCTGTTGGTAGGGTTGTATTTTCGTCGTCATGCCCACAACTCAACAAGCCCAAACCCACAACCAGCACAGCAATGATGAACAAACCTTGTATTCTGATGTACCTCATACGATTCTTATTATTTTTGAGGATTCATTAATATGGGTACAAAGATAACAATAATATTAACAAAAACCAACAAATCAGGGAGGTAAATTAGGAAATGCAGAAAAAAAGATAACGAGAGGGCTCATCCTACTGCTTTTCGGTCATGTACTTCCAGTAGCGGCGGGGCATGTCGTTGAGTTGCTTGCGTGGGTTGAGGCGTTCACGGATGCAGATGGCCTTGAAATAAGTGCGCCAGAGATCTTGGAAGAGGCGGTCGTTGTCGCTGAGGACATCGTCGTCGAGTTTTCCGTTTGAGAGGTCGAAAGGCACTTCCGCCTCATCCTCGAAAGTGATGCGAAGGGGTGACTCGCCCGCAGTATAATAATAGCCGTAATGTCTTTTCGCATCATAGAGGAGCCACGGCTGGTCGCGGAAGCGATCTTGGAAGTGGTCGATAACGAGGGGCAGCACGTTGTGGTCGGGCGACACCACGCCGAGATAGGTGCCGTCCTTCGCCTTCTGGAAGCGCACGAACTGCTTCATGCGCAACTGCTCGTGCATGACGCGGCGGGCGGTGTTGGTGACGTGGAGCACGTCGGCATCGGTGAAGTCGTAGCCGCCTCCTCCTTTCGACTGAAAAACCTTATAAATATATCTGAACAGGGGTGTCGGGAGTTCCTTTTCTTCCGACATCCAACTGACAGCAATGAGCTTCAGGGCTTCGGACTTCAGGCGCTTCTCCAGTCCGGCCCACACGCGCCGTGCCTTCTCGTCGGTGGTCGTCACCTGATAGACCTCCTCGCAAAACAGCGGCAACTGGTCGCCCTCCCCCACCAGCATCTCTGGTTGCTGGCGGCGGAAGTAGGCATCGAACACGGCTGAAAGCAGCCCGTCGAGCGTTCGGTCAAAAGTATAAATCACGGATGACACGGATGAATGAAGCACGGATGACACGAATTATACGGATGATTAAACACTAAATTCTTAACTGACTCTAAACACTAAACTCTCCGTTCGGCGCGAAGCGACACTTTCGTAGCGAAGCGGAGAAAGAACTCAACAAACTGACTCTAAACTCTAAACTTTAAAACTGACTCTATACACTAAACTCTCAACTTTAAAAACTGACTCTAAACTCTAAACACTAAACTCTAAACTAAACAACTACTCCTCGCCGAAATCCAGTTGCAGTTGCTGTTCGGCAGCAGCACGCTTCTGTTGGGCTTTAGAGACGAGCAGAGGACGCAGGCGTTCAGGATGCAGTTCGTTGATGCCGACGATGGGCGACGAATACTGCGAGGTGAGCTCGCCACAGGTGATGAAATACTTCGCCTTCTTCATCACCACGCCCATCTTCTTCAGATGATATGACGTGACACGGCTGAAGCGACGGGAGTTGACGATGAGCCAAGCCGATTTCGTGCCGATGCCAGGTACACGCAGGATGTGCTCGTAGGCCGCCGTATTGATGTCGACAGGGAAGAACTCCGGATGCCGCAAGGCCCATGCCAGCTTCGGGTCAACTTCCAAATCAAGATTCTCATGCTGGTCGTCGACTATCTCATTCACGGAGAACTGATAGAACCTGAGCAGCCAGTCGGCCTGATAGAGTCGGTTCTCGCGCACCAATGGTGGTTGCTTCAGCACGGGCAGCCGTGGGTCGTAGGTGTTCACGCTGATGTAGCCCGAGTAGTAGACGCGCCGCATGGTGGGTTGCCCATACAACGACGACGACATCTGCAGGATGTCGCGGTCGCTCTCCTTCGTGGCACCTACTATCATCTGTGTGGACTGTCCCGCAGGCACGAAGCGAGGCGTGTGGCGATACTTCTTGCGATCCTCTTTGTTTTCCAGCACACCCTGCTGAATGAGCTGCATCGGCTGGAACACGCTCTGGTGGTCTTTCTCGGGCGCCAGTTGTTTCAGCGATTCTTCCTTCGGAATCTCGATGTTCACACTCATGCGGTCGGCCCAGCGCCCAGCCTCGGCCAGCAATTGCTGCGAGGCACCAGGAATGGCCTTCAGGTGGATGTAGCCATTGAAGTGATGCACCGTACGCAGGTCGCGCACAATGGCCGTCAGCCGTTCCATCGTGTAGTCGGCGTTGCGCACCACCCCACTCGACAGGAACAACCCCTCGATGTAGTTGCGACGATAGAACTCCATCGTGATTTCCTCGAGTTCCGAGACAGAGAGCGTAGCACGTGGGATGTCGTTCGTCCGACGATTGATGCAATAGGCACAGTCGTATTTGCAATAGTTTGTCAGCATGACCTTCAGCAACGAGATACAGCGTCCGTCGTCGGCAAACGAATGGCAGATGCCCACGCCGCCCACGGTATTGCCCACCATGCCCGCCTTGCCTTTGCGCACGGTGCCACTCGACGAGCACGACACATCGTACTTCGCCGACTCAGCCAGTATTCGGAGTTTCTCGAGGGTTTTCTCTGTCAGCATGCCACCAATCTTTTTTTACTATTTACATGTGCAAAGTTACAAAAGTTTTTTCGTATCTTTGCACTCGTAAATCCTAAAATAACATAACCGCATGAAAAAGTTTTTCGTCATAGCAATCACATTGCTGCTGGCAACAGGCGCCAGCGCACAGCAGAAAGAGTCCTCTATGGCCCCCTTCTCTATTGGTGAGGGCTTGGGTGAGGTTACCATCCTTCATCCCTGGACAGGAAAGCGCGTGGCCTATCTCGGCGATTCCATCACCGACCCGCGTGTGAAGGCCGCGAAGAAGAAATACTGGGAGTGGCTCGAGGAGTGGCTGGGCATCACGCCGTGGGTCTATGCCATCAGCGGCCGACAGTGGAACGACATTCCGCGGCAGGCACGCCAGCTGCATGAGGAGCACGGCGACAGCGTGGACGCCATCCTCATCTTCGTGGGCACCAACGACTTCAACGACAGCGTGCCCATCGGCGAGTGGTTCACCATTGACGAGAAGGAGACGTGGGCCGCCCGTGGACAGGCAAAGACGCTGCAGACGCGCCGCCACCGCACGCCCATCATGACCGACGACACCTATCGCGGCCGCATCAACAAGGCGCTGAGCACCGTGAAGGCCCTCTACCCCACAAAGCAGATTGTGCTGCTGACGCCCATCCACCGCGGCTATTTCGGTCCGAACGACAAGAACGTGCAGCCCACGGAGGACTTCGCCAACAAGTGCGGTGAGTTCGTCGATGCCTACGTGGAGAGCGTGAAGCAGGCAGGCAACATCTGGGCTGTGCCCGTCATTGACTGGAACGCCTCGTGCGGTCTCTATCCCCTGCTCGATGAGCACAAGCAGTACTTCGCCAATCCCGCCACCGACCAGCTGCACCCCAACGACAAGGGGCACGTGCGCATGGCCCGTACCCTCATGTATCAGCTGCTCACGCTGCCGTGTGTGTTTTAACAACAAACACTTATTTGAATAACAAACAAATTATAATTATGAACAATTTCTTAGTATCGCAAAAAGAAAACAAACGCTACGGCGTGTGGCTGTGGGTCATTGTGCTCGCAGCACTCGTCATCAGCGTCTGGCCTGTCACCGTCACACCCATCACGGGCTATAATGGCCTCGACGCTATGCAGCAATTACTTACAGCCGACTACATCCGAATACCTTTCACAGCCATCTATTGGATTGCCTTCTTCTGGATGCTCTGGCAAATAACAGCCCATGTGTCTAAACAACATCGATGGCTCAAGACCGCCCTGTGGATGGCCATCTGCTCAGGCATCGCTATGGTGCTGGCAGGATGGCTCGTGCCAATGCCCGACGTGTTCTCCAGCGAAATGGAGTGGCGACAGGTGGGCATCGGCATCCTTTCGGTTCTTTTCGAAGTCGGGATGATTTGGGGGGGATGGCTGCTCGTTCGTAACAACGGAGGTCGCCTGCGCCAACTGGGCGTCTGCATCCTGACATGGGTACTCATCCCCATATTGCTCCGCTTGCTCGTCAACATATTCTGGCAATCCGACATTCTGCATGCACATGCCTTCAAGGCCATGAACATGGCCAACAGTCTCCTGCAACTGGCATTGGGCATCACCGTCTTTTGGGCAATGCGACGCTCGTTTGTTCCAAACTGGGAATAGACATTAGGGCATTAAGTTCTATTGACCTCCGAGTATGTAGGGACACGGCGTTCCGCGTTACTTGGTTAGACTTTCCTTTCCTGTAACGCGGCACGCCGCGTCCCTACATTGTTAAAAGCTGCTACCTCTTCACCACTGTTGCCTTGATGATTTTCACGTCGTCAATGGGGCGGGCATAGTCGTCGGTCTGCACCATCTGGATTTTCTTCACCACGTCCATGCCTTCCACCACCTCGCCGAACACCGTGTACTGGCCGTCGAGATGGGGCGTGCCGCCATACTTGCGGTAGTGGTCGCGAATCTCTTCCGTCATCTTATATTTGCCATCCGTAGCCTGGTCGATGCGCTCCTGGAATTTGTCGAGCGACAGCGAGCTGTAGGTCGTGCCGTAGACAATGTAGAACTGGCTGGCCGACGAGGCACGCTCGGGATTCTCAGCATCGCCTTCGCGTGCTGCTGCCAGTGCACCACGCTTGTGGAAATACTTAGGATAGACGATTTCTGCCGGAATAGTGTAGTCGGGCGAGTGCAGGCCCACGGTGGCTCCGGGCTGCGCATGGCGCGTCGTCGAGTCGCCGGTCTGAATCATGAAGTTGAAGATGACGCGGTGCCAGAGGTTACCGTCGTAGAAGCCCTCGTCCACCAGTTTCAGGAAGTTGTCGCGATGCTGCGGCGTCTCGTTGTAGAGCACCACGCGAATGTTTCCCATTGAAGTTTCCAGCAGCACTTCCGGCTGCGCCAGCGTGTCGCCATCGGTCTGGGCAAACGCACCCAGACCAACGGCCCACACCAATAAAGTAAGAATTGCTTTTTTCATTGTTTCTTCTATTTTTGAATGCGACAGGTCGCATTATACACTACCCCGCGCCGCAGGCGCATTGAACCGCTGCGAAGCAGCATTAAACCTTTTGAACCGCTGCGAAGCAGCCTTGAACCTTTGAACGCGACGAAGTCGCTTTGAACCACTAATGCGACCTGTCGCATTAGTAGGCTTCCCCGTGCTTGATTTCGTCCTTGTCAATCGGTTTGCCGATGGCACGCCAGGCATAGGCGATGTAGGCAAGCACAAACGGGATGAGCAGGCTCACCCATGCCATTGTCCTCAGCGTGAACTCAGAGGAACAAGAGTTCACGATGTTCAGCGACGACTGCAGGTCCTCGTTCGACGGATAGTAGCACGTGTTGTTCCAACCGGCACAGAGCAGCAGTGCCAGCACGGCCAGCACCGTTCCGATGCCGGCAGGCCAGATGCCGCCGCGCCACGTCTTCGACACCACCGTGCGGCCGATGCCATAGAGCAGCAGCACGACGCCAACCAAGAGCACCAGCGCCACATACCACATGTCCATCAGGTTCTGCAGATACTTCCCTTCCACGATTGCTGCCACACCCGTCTCGGGATCGTAGGCATAGCCGTAGCCCAGCAGGATGTGGACGAAGAACGTCAGGAACAGCACCAGGAACAGCACCGCGTTGCCCACGAGCTGTACGGAGGCACGGCTCTCGAGGACCTCGTCGCGCACGTTGTTGATAATGAAGAGCCCACCCAGCACGCGAGCCAGGAAGAACACGGCCAGACCGAACACCACGTTCCAGGGGTCGAGCAGCGCGTCGAGACCGTTCGAGGCGTTCGCCCAGCGACTGATCACGGGTTGCGCCATGTCCACGATGTTACCCTTTTCGATGATGAAGTTCGAGCCCGTGAAGAACGTGGCCACAGCACCGCCCAGCAGCACCGGGCCGAGAATGCCGTTGATGACGAGGAACGTCTGGAACGTCTTCGCCCCCAACAGGTTGCCCAGTTTGTTCTGGAACTCGTAGCTCACGGCCTGCAGAACGAACGAGAAGAGGATGATCATCCACAGCCAGTAGGCACCGCCGAAGCTCGTCGAGTAGAACAGCGGGAACGAGGCGAAGAAGGCGCCGCCGAAGGTGACGAGTGTGGTGAACGTCAGTTCCCACTTGCGGCCTGTCGAATTGATCAGCAGGCGACGCTCTTCAGCCGTCCGCCCCAGACTGAATATCATGGAGTTGGCGCCCTGCACGAACATCAGGAACACCAGCAGGGCTCCCAGCAGTGACACCAGGAACCACCAGTAATGTTGTAAGAATGCGTATGTCATGCGAACCTCCCCCGACCCCTCCCAAGGAGGGGAGTGCCTGACGGGTTTCAGGGGGATTAATCAGGCTTTCTATTTTTTTTGTTATCTTTTTAAAACGAATTATATCACTCCGCGAGGCTCTCCCTCAAAGGCTCTTTGGGAATCATTCACTCCGCGAGGCCCTCCCCTCCTTCGGAGGGGCTGGGGGAGGTTGGCCCCTTCTTAATCTGCTTCAGCAAGATGCTGATCTCTACGGCCAGCATCGTGGTGAAGAGCACGAGGAAGATGAAGAACGTCAGCTGAACGGAGCCGGAGTTGATGTCGGAGACGGCAGCCCACGTGGGCAGCATGTCCTGAATGGTCCACGGCTGGCGGCCCATCTCGGCCACAATCCATCCCGACTCTGAGGCAATGTAGGCCAGCGGCACCAGGATGATGGCAAACCAGTGCAGGTACTTATGTCCCTCGATGGGCATGTTCTTCCACAGACGGCCGATGCCCTTCAACTTGTCTTGATAGATGATGGCCAGCACCAGGGCGAAGAACACGATGAACAGCACACCCATGCCCACCATGATGCGGAAGGCCCAGAAGCAAATCGGAATGTTGGGTACCACCTGATCCTTCGACTTCACGTAGCCGTAGCCGAAGTACGGCATGTTCTCCTTCAGCGTCTTCAGATGTCGCTGAGCCGTTTCCTCCGAGCCGGCTTTCTTCGCGTTGCGATACGACATCAGGGCATAGATGGCAGCCCGTCCGCGTTTGATTTTCTCCTCTACCGAGGGTTCCGTCTTGCCGTCGGGCGTGGTGTAGCCGTTCAGCAGGTCGTTCACGCCGGGCACGTAGCCGTGAATGTCGCGCGTTGCCATCAGCGACAGCGCATACGGCATCGCTATGCGCAGCGGAGCCTCCTGCTCGTTAGCATAGTCGGGCTGTTTGAAGGGGTTCACCCACGCCACAGCCGTCAGACTCTGGTCCGTGCCACCGTTATAAAGGGCCTCCATAGCAGCCAGCTTCATCGGCTGCGACTTCGCCACCTGCTCGCCGGAGATGTGGCCGGTGAAGGCAGCCAGCAGCGAGGCCACCAGTCCAACGCCTGCACCAATCTTCATGCTCTCGATGGCCATCTTCTGCTCGCGCTTCTTCAGCAGATACCAAGCACTCACGGCCACCGTGAAGACGGCTCCGATGATCCACGCCGAGGTCACCGTGTGGCAGAACTTACCCACCGCAAATGGCGAGAAGGCCACGTCGAGGAACGACACCATCTCGTTTCTCATCGTGTCGGCATTGAACTCACAGCCCACGGGATTCTGCATCCACGCATTAGCCACCAGAATCCACCAGGCCGAGATGGTAGCACCCAAGCCCGTAAGCCAGGTGGAAGCGAGGTGGAAGCCGCGCGACACCTTGTTCCAGCCGAAGTACATCACGGCCACGAACGTTGACTCCATGAAGAAGGCCACGATGCCCTCGATGGCCAACGGCGCACCGAAGATGTCG
>Ga0256404_1005978_pt1 | contig 20710 bp, 21 predicted proteins | sample RumenRJG_01DNA_FD_185990 | JGI IMG/M metagenome (GOLD analysis project Ga0256404, IMG submission 185990) | Bovine rumen microbial communities from Lethbridge, Alberta, Canada - RJG_01 | ecosystem: Host-associated > Mammals > Digestive system > Stomach > Rumen | place: Canada: Alberta | collected...
TAGATATGCGCTATGAAAAGAAAAGTACTATATTAACAACAAATATGAACTTTAATGAGTGGGATGGAATATTTTATGATGCGGTTGTTGCAAATGCCATTATGGACAGAGTTCTGCATCACGCACATGTGATACCAATATCTGGAAAGTCATACAGGTTAAAAGACCACATAAAGCAAACAGACTAATTGTACATTTTTATATAATATTTTTTGTACATTAGGTCTTGACATTTTATATTTCTGTTTATTTCTCTTATAGTTCTCGTCCCCTACGGGGTATCTACATTTCTATTCTTCTATGAACTTTACAAGTATCAAAAAACATTATTAAGTGTTCTCGTCCCCTACGGGGTATCTACATTTCTATTCCATTCTTTAAGCTCTGAGGCGTGGCAAGCATTAGTTCTCGTCCCCTACGGGGTATCTACATTTCTATTCAAGAGAACGAAACTGCTATAAAGTCAACATTAAGTTCTCGTCCCCTACGGGGTATCTACATTTCTATTCGAAAAGACTTGAGGCAGTTGAAAAGTCAGCTTTTGTTCTCGTCCCCTACGGGGTATCTACATTTCTATTCGAATATCTCCATGTCCAACCATCCGAAATTATGGAATGTTCTCGTCCCCTACGGGGTATCTACATTTCTATTCCTATATTTGATAAAATATATTCAGAAGTTAAGGAAAGGAGTTCTCGTCCCCTACGGGGTATCTACATTTCTATTCTAACTCCCCAAAATTTCCAAAAATAGTTACTAAACTAGTTCTCGTCCCCTACGGGGTATCTACATTTCTATTCAGTAGAAGTAAAACCACGTTAAGCCGTTGGATTAAGTTCTCGTCCCCTACGGGGTATCTACATTTCTATTCTTTCAAAAGAACTTAAAACTAATTACAACTATGTATAGTTCTCGTCCCCTACGGGGTATCTACATTTCTATTCATGAGTAGACGATTATTAAACTTAATCAATAACAGTTCTCGTCCCCTACGGGGTATCTACATTTCTATTCCATCTATAACTTTAGACAAATTAAATCCGGGATTTCCAGTTCTCGTCCCCTACGGGGTATCTACATTTCTATTCAAGATTTATTCAACGCAAAGAATTCAAGTAAACAGTGTTCTCGTCCCCTACGGGGTATCTACATTTCTATTCACAAATTAGAATTCGTATGGTGGAACGCCTGCAGTTCTCGTCCCCTACGGGGTATCTACATTTCTATTCGATGCTTGATTAGTTCTTAACTCTACATCATTCATGTTCTCGTCCCCTACGGGGTATCTACATTTCTATTCAAATCGTACATTAGAACAAATCATAAATGAGTTATACTGTTCTCGTCCCCTACGGGGTATCTACATTTCTATTCTGTATATTATGCAAAAGAGATTAAAGCTGAAAAATTTGTTCTCGTCCCCTACGGGGTATCTACATTTCTATTCACATAATAAAACAAAGAACAAAATACATAGAAAGGTTCTCGTCCCCTACGGGGTATCTACATTTCTATTCTTTAAAAAGGTATTGTAAAGAGGCAAACGAACCAGTTCTCGTCCCCTACGGGGTATCTACATTTCTATTCGGAGTCTAAAAATGACAGACGAGGATATAAATAGTTCTCGTCCCCTACGGGGTATCTACATTTCTATTCCCTGTCCTCGCTATCCCTTATTTGCAAAGGGCTTATTCTCTACTTTGCGGCGCAAAATATTTTTTTTAGATATATCAGACTTTTTTATTAACAAAAAGTCCGATAAACGCTTATTTTTCAAGGAACGGCTGAAACTCTTCCAATATCTCTATTTGAGAACAACCCATTTGATAAGTTATTCTGTTATATTTTGTAACTTTAAGAATATGTGGAGAAACCATTTCTCTATCGTCATAATTATGCTTATGCCTTCTATAATTGTTACCTAATGTCTTTTTCATAATATTATCTGTAACTTGAAATGCATCGTCATAATTACTAAATAATGCATTGATAATTGTTTTGGAATGAAAACCAACGCCTCCGCCTAACCATACTGTATTAGATATAGGCTTCCTAGTATTAGGATATTTACTGATAACATATTTATAATAAATATCATCAAAATTATTTACAGCTTCCATAATTATATCTTTTGTAATTCCTGTTTCGTTTTTTATCTCCATATCAAACTCAATTGTCACTCCCGGTTTAATACATTCTCTTAATACAGGAAGATTCTTGATATTTCCTTTTGTGTTCATATCACATTTTTGGCATAACACCAAATCATCTAACTTCAATGGTTTACTGTCACTTATTATAACACCTGACATTATATCATTGACAGCATCTTTTTTATCTTTTTTATTTTTTTCTAATGAATTATAACATTCAACTTCTATATCCCTGATATTATTACTAAGATATTGCTTTCTTCCTACTGATTCGTTTCTAGAATCTTTTTTTACATTTTCTGCATATCTGCCATATTTATCATTATTCAAAATGTCATTTTCTAATAATATTGTTCTTAACATTCCTTTTAAAGAACTTCCCGGAACATATGGGAGATTATATGAATCCTTTACAAAGCTTAATACTTCAATTGTTTCACCTTTTTTAAGTATAGCATCTCCACAATCTAATACATACTTTGTCCATTTAGAATAATCTTTTTCATCATATTTATAATCTTTAAGCCACTTATATAAGTCCTTATTCTCACTCATTATAAATTTTTGAAATTCTTTTTCGTGTCTATTCGCCTTTATATCTTTATACATTTTAATGAAATCGGGAATAACTACCTTTTTTTCTTTATCAAATGGATTATAAATATATTCTTTTTTACTTAACTTTGCACCTGAACCAATGAATATTGGACCAATGGTCTTAAGTTTAATTTTATAATATTTACTTTTCATTCTACCTCACCCCCAACCACATTGCCTTGCCATATCTATATACCGGTTGAACATTATCACTTGCTACATTAAAGATATCACCTGCAAATGTATTTTTAAAAGTTGAACCAGCCTTAAACATAAATATATCTTTCTTTCTCTTTGTGTCATTATTAGAAACCGATACATCTGTAAAACCACTTCTCTTTATTAAACTATATTCTGACTCACAGATACTCTTATCTAATTCAACATCAGCTGGAAGAGCTATTGATAAATTCATATATTTATCATATTTATTTTGCAATCTATCCAATAATTCATCTGTAATATCGCTTACTCTTGCTTCAAATCTGCCATATCCTGAACTTCTCTCTCCACCAATTCCATTATATCCAAGTGAAAATATAAGTTCATCAAATATCTCATCTGCCTCATCACTTTCATATCCAATTATTACATATAAACCACTATTATCATTATATCTGAATGATTGAACATGATATGGAACTGACTCTTCTAAGCCATGAACTGCTGCTACAGTTCTCATCTCGTATGCACCGAATTTTTTCTGAAAATTCATATTTATATCATCTGCATCTAACCTGCCATTAATATAATCTGTCAGTCTATTAATTGGAAGATAATTCAGCTTTTTAAATGCCTTTTTTATCTTTGAATCACCCTCTGACGTATATTCAAGTCGCATAATAGGCTTTGGAACATACAATTCTTTATCTATATATGGTAATGCATCTGAAAATATTAATTTATCCTGATACACCAGATTATAAAACTTCTCAGCCATATTATTTTCTGATTTAATAGCTTCAATAAATAAAGCTGAAAATAATGTATCCGCCATAAATACATTTCCTGACTTTTCTAATGACTGTTGTCCGAAATGCACCGGTGCTTTAAACTTCAATTTATAAATTCTGTATTTCATCATTTACACGTCCTTTAATTTCTCATTGCATCTGTCAATTATATCATCATCTATTTCACCTATAACTGTTTCCATATAAAGCTCATTGAATTTAACTTTGCCATATCCTCTTGAACCACTGCCACCAAGATAATCATATTGAAGTAATTTCATACCCAATATCAGATTATCTATATCTTCTTCTATTTCATTAATATTTTCATCACTAACTTCATATATTATGGATAAATCAAACTGTGTTCCTCTTATTGCTCTTTCTATCTGTCTTGGATTAGCTACTCCTGTAGTCCTTTTGATTGTATTTTCGTATTTAACTTCAGTAAGACTTGTTAATCCTCTTTCACGAAGTTCATCTTCATTACTCATCTGCATATCAGATATTAATATTCTGCTTCCTTTTTTATTCTTGGCACTTCCAAATAATCTTAATATTCTTTCATCATCATTTTCATGTTCTGTGATTTTGTCGTTATATTCCCTTGCTAATAAAGTTCTTAATTTTCCTTTTAATGAACTTCCGGGTATTATAGGTTTATTAGTTAATGTATCTTTAATTATAGGTGAATCAATTGCTCCAATTGCAGCAAATGCTTCTGAACCTCCTATATGCATACCTGTTACTACTTCAATTTTACCTGTTATCTCTATCTTTGAATACATAATTTTATCCTCCTTATTGTGTCTCTTTTCCACCTTTGAATTTTCTATAAGCTATTAAAGCCTCTAAGTAATGATTAAATAATATGAAATTCTTTTTACTTCCATTTATTTCATCTATTATTTCTAACATTTCAGATTGTACTATCAATTTCTTGACTTTCTCATCTCGACCTGCTTCATATACTATTCTGATTTTCAGATATTCTATTAAACCTATAATTTCATCTGATAAATCTTCACCACTATTTACCATCACTCTGTTATATATATCTGCTGACATTGCTAATATATTTCGCATTTGTGATGTAGTCGCTATTGGAACCGGTTTACCATTTTTATTTTTAATATCTAACAATTCGTTTATAGTTTCCTCTGCCTTTTTCACATAACTATTCTCGCTTATACGCATATTTCTAATCCTCCTGTCTCTTAATGTATACATAAATATAAATAGCTGCAATTACTTCTAATCTATCTTGTTTATTCTTTATCCACTTGTACATTTTCTCTGAAAATTCTCTGTATTGTATCATAGCCTCATCATTATCAACAGGCTCCATTCTTGCAAGAATATACACATATCTTGCAAAGTTAATATTCTTATCTTCGTCCTTTCTCTGCCTGTTATCATCAATATTTCTAATGAGTTCAAGTATGTTATATAAAAAGTTTTTACCATAATCATTGTTATTGTTGAAGAAATCATATATTGTCCTATATTTTTCTCCTAACACCACATTTCTAAATTCCTGCCACTTATATGATAAGTTTTTTTCAAAAAGACATATTGCATCTTTTTCCTTTATATTTATATTAAAATCTCTTTCCTTATCTATATTCTTAGCTGCATTTTCTAATTCTTCAACTTCCTTAGCCATCGAGCTTATCGGATATCCCGACTTATATAAACCAATTCCACCTGATAAAGACAATGTATTTTGAGTAAATTTCTTAAATGTATTCTCTAAATCAACAGCAAATTCTATTACATCATTCCATGCTCCTACTACAAAAATATCATCACCTCCTGAATATACAATAGAGATATTCCTTGTAGGACGTCTGTTTGCAACTAATGAATATTCCGGATTGCTTAATATGTAATTAATATGTTGTTTAAAAAACAATGTTAATTGTCTTGATAATGTTGCTGTTCTTGACAATGTCTCATATTTACCATTATTCTGCTTAAAGCCACTAACAAATGCAGTTCCAAGATTATCCACATCTGCACGGTAAACAGCAATTCTTTTTGCACCATATGCTGCCTTCTCATATTCATCAAATGTTGACATTCCATCTGTTTTATAATTGCCTATCCAGAGATTTTTCGATATTCCCTTTCCGTTATACATCTTATTAATGCTATATATTCGAACAAAGTCTTTTCTATTAATTATATCTATAACTTCTTTTTCATCACTATATGCTGACAGATATTTCTCACCCGGTAACTCTAAATATCCAATATTTCTATCATCGGTAACCACAAAGAATTTTGCATATAAAATATCTTTCGACATTTTCTTAATACTTTCACAGTAATTACATTCTCCCAGCTTATTTACATTACCAAGCCTTTTACACACAACACATTCTCTCTCATAACTGTCATATTGTATACTGTTAAATGCCTTTATATCCTTAGCTGAATATCTACACATTTTCTTATTACTGATTTCATTACTTAAAGTTCTATATATCTCGCTATAACTTCCCTCCGGTATATTTTGCAAATTATTTGCACTGCATTTACAGATTCCTCCACCTATATATAATGCCGTAGAGAAATGTGTCTTTAACCAGCCATTTAACTCTTCTTCATATTTCTCTATCTCTTTTATACATTTATCAGTATTAGGGACAAGAATATAACAATGACCTCCACCCTCATATATTATATTCACCCTCGAAATCTCTAATTTATCACATAATTCATCAAGAATATGTTCCATCATTATCTCTAGGTAAAATGAACGAGAACGTAGAGTTTTCAATGCATCTTTACTTGCAATTGTATATATAAAGTCCTGTATACCTGATATATCCATTGAATACATACAGAAAATATCTTTTGCATAAAACTCTTTTGCATTTTTAAATAACACTTCTTTATAATCACTAATATGATTATACTCTAAATAGTGATATATACAGGTTGCAATAGCCGCCGTCATTTTAACATGGTCAAATAATGATATGTCCGACAATTCACTCATATTAGTTGAGGATGGCACATAACTGCAAGTTGCTTCTAGAACTTCTAATAGTGAATTCACATATTCACTGCTAAATTCCCTTTTTTCTATATTTTCTTTAATTTTTCTGGCAACTTCATCATAGAATGGTTTATCAAATTTTCTACTATTCTCCTGTGGATAGTTAATTCCTTTTTCTACCTCTAACATTTTAGGTAGATATGTATACTTCTGATTATTATTATTAAGTATATTAAATACACTCTCTGATGGTAGTGTTACTGAGAACCCAAATTCTTCTCCATTTGCTCTCCTGTCACTTGCAGATGCAATATTATCTGCTATATAAGTTATATATGCATTATCATTTTCATCTATCTTAGCATTCTTAAGTGCATCACTATGATGATACCTGACACAATTCAGTATTTCTTTATCTGTTAATTTTGCTTCGTTCTTCAAAAAGTCGGCACCACTTACACTATGTTTTCTACCATCACCGGTTCTATAAATAACTTTACCAACATCATGTAACAGACTTCCTATAATCAGATTAACTAATTTTTCCTGATTCAATTTATTTTCCTCCTCTCGTATATATACTGTTATCTTCTAATTTTATCATACCCATTCCAAGCGAACATTTGATACCTATTCCTGAATATTCTCCAAACTCTAATAACATTCTTATAAATCTTTTCATAGTATCCTGCCCATTCATTTTAATGGTTATATTTCCAATAAAACCAGGTATTCTAATGCCCTCCATATGAAATTTAACTGATTTCAGATTGTAACTGACAATTTTAGTCTTTGCAGTTATCTCATCTAGTGTATCTTCATCATACAAATTCTCATCATTTGAACTTGCACTATATTTGTTCATCAGACTTTTGAATAACAAATATTTATCAGGATAAAAAATATATTCTCCATTCGATTTAAACGCTGTCGGTGTTATAAATCTTATCTTTATGTAATTATCCTGCACCTCTTTATGATAAAAATCTTCAAGTAATTCAGACTTATTTTTAATTACAAGCTCTTTACTCACAATCTTAACTGACATATCATCATGCTTTATTAGAAACTCATTAAACTCATCATCAAGCAATTTCATAATAATATTCTTATATGCCGTTTTATTCAATGCATTAACATACCATACATACTTTCCATCAATTACTGTCAACGTACTTGTAAATGGGTTTAATCCGGAAGAATGAATCTCCTCTGCATATTCCGGTTCTAAAAGTTCCATAATAACTCCATGCAGCAGACTTCCTTTGTTATTATTTAACTTTCCATCTTTCTCGGGTTCTAATGTTAATTTTAATCTTGCTAACACTTTATTCCTCCCAACCGTATATTAAGTATTTAGTACACAATAACTCTTACTAATATTTACTATTATTTTACGTATTATAATTTTGTGCATATTATATATTTATATCTCGTTTTTCAAGAATAATATGTACACATTATATAATATATTTGTAATTAATTCAAGATTATTGTTACATTATCTTGGATATATCTTATTTTTGAATACAAAAATGCAGATGATAACATCTGCATTTCATTTACTTCATTATTTAGTTTTTTTCTTCTTTTCAGGTACTTCTGTAATTCCTACTATCATATCTGCTCAATTCCATATACCATTTTCCACAATCTGTTTTATCCCTTGTATTACTGTATCATAGTTTTCAGGTATAAATAATAAACCCATTGTTATATTATCATAATCATTCCTATACACCTGATTCTCAATAATTTCATTCAAAATGTTTGTCACACTTACTCCATCATTTGCAGATGGACATATTGATAATCTTGAACGTACTGCCCTTACTTCTGGAATTAAATTTGTCAATTGTTCTGTATCATTTAACACATTAAAAATTTTATAAATATCATATAAATGTCTTGAATGATTCTCTATTTTCCCTTGTAAATAATAATCACATATTGCAAACACCTTATCAACCAATGTTCTTTCGATTGTCTGGGTAGTAATATCAAAAGGCATTAAATCATATCTTTCAGCCAAATCAATACGATTAATTTTATCTAAAAAGCGATAAATATAATTATCCACCTTACATTTTATTGTTGGAAAAGGAAGTAATGCTACATAGGTTTCAACCACTACTTCAGTCTTTAATATATTTGATTGTCCATATATAGATGGGTATATTGCCCTATAACAATTATACTCTCTTCGACTTCTTGTCATATCAAGATTTACAATTTTAAAATCAAATTCATTCATTGTTGATACAACTGCTTTCTTTAACTTTCTTTTCCTACTATCCCCAGGAATACCTGATTCAGCCGTATATGACAAATCAATATCCTCTGAAAAACGATCTAATATATGATAGCATTTTGTAAGTGATGTTCCACCTTTAAATACCATATCACTTATTTTTTCTGACAAAGCCTTAAGTATAATTGTCACATAATAATCCTTTTCTATTATATTGGTTGGAATTCCAAGTTCATTTGATGCTGCCACAATCAACTCTTCAAATATTTCTTTATTATAATGCAAATTCATATATCATACCCCATTCAATTAATCTTTTTGCTGTTGTACCTGTCATAGCAGATGATACTCCTGCTAACTGTTCCTTTGTAAAATGCATTTTTCTTACATATGCAAGCATTATTTTTATCATCTCTTTTCTAGGCAACTCTGTATATATTTCCGATTGATTAATACCATCTAAAAATTGTAGAATATCAGCATTTGAATCAGAAATAGTTATTGCAGGTTTCTTAATTCTTACCTTTTGCTTTCCTACAGTAACCACGCGTCCATTTGTAGATTCCTTATTTGTCACTATTTCTATAACAGCAGGCATCTGAGTTGTTAAACCCAACTGATTAGCAAAGAATATTCCTGTAGTATATCCATAAGTTTCCGAATTATTTTTCACATATTTACGCATTATAACCAATAATGGATCAAGATAGCTCTTGCCTAATACACCACTATTTTGTGGAATATAATAAATTCCATTGTCATATCGGCATAAAAAACCATTTGTCGTGAGTCTCTTTACAGCTTGACGTATTGCATTTTCAGACATTCCCTTAACTGATAAATCATTTAAAAAAATAGGCTCATTATATCCATAATTCTCCATTAAATATGATTTTAGCATATTTTCACCTCCTACTAAAATGTACCATATTTATATTATTATTGTCAATATATATGTCTAATTTTATATTTTTATATTATAGACATAATTAATATAATTATTAGTAATATGTGTTAATAAATCAACTATTTTTCTCATCTGTTTACATATCCAGCTAAATATTCTCTATAATATTAATATTTATGGTTTGTTAATAATTTTGCCCATATTAATTGTTGTATAATTAATTTCGTGTTAATATATTCATAGTATTTTCTTTGAGATAAATAGAAATTACGTAAAACAAGTTTCGACATATATAACTGAAAATCAAATTTATGAGGAATAAAAATGAACTTACATAATCTAAAAAAACATAAGCATTTATTTATAGTCGCCTGTATAGTATTTATATTTGGAATAGGCGGTATTATGAATATATCAAATTGTTTTATCAAAACTGATACAATTGATGCAGTAGTTGTAAAATCTTATCAAGGTAGACGAACAGGGCGTATGGGACGTAGCAGATTCAGAACTCGTTTAATGTATGTTGAGTAAAATAGAGGAATACAGACAAAATATTTATCTGTATTCCTCTATTCATCTTATCATTATTTTGAATCTTAACTTTATTTATCGAATTTCTTTTTAATTACGCTTCTCACTACTAAAGCAAATAACAAATATCCAATTAATATAAAAAGATATTTTATTGCTGATAATTTCCATACATTATGCTGCATATAGATAATAACTAAGGCTAATAATGCATAACACACTATGTATATCCACTTGATAATTTTCATTGTTCTCTCCTCTATTATATATAATTCAAAATATATTTTAACTTCACTAAGTTAAAATTCCTATATTTCTTAGAATTTGCCCGCTGTAGCGACCTTCTCTACGGAGACAGTATTACGCCATTTTTTAAGTGTTTGTCAGTTACCCTCTGTTACTGACAAGATTTCTTGTTTTTAGAAATGCCGTAAATTTCATAAAATTCGCATCATTTACATTTGAAATTTTCACTTTTTGCTATATTGGTTCTGTGTATAAATTTACACCAACTAGACCTTATTAATTTTTTTCATTAATCCTTTATTATTTTCCTGCCTGTGTATTATAACACAAGGTAGGCGGTGACAGGATTTTTCGGAGTCCTCCCCTTTATTTTTACTTTCTTATTTCTTCGAGCATTTTATTGATATGCTCAACTGTCTGCATTTCTTTATTCGCTTTTGCTACTTCTCGTATTGAAACGAGAATCGCAATTAAATCAGCTTTCATCATATCTTCCTCCATTTTTATCTCCTTTCCTACTATTGTCTATATTTTAGCTTCATTAAAAGTTTTCCAATAGTATTCTTTTAAAAGTTTTTCACATTTAACTCCCTTTAGGGAACTTTGTCGTATTTAACATTTTCAGACGATGAAATAAAAACGCTACCGTAAAATCTTGAAAGAACTTTGTTACATTTAAAATAACATAAAAACTTCCTAAACGTCAACTTATTTTAAGGAACTTTTCGACATATTATTTTATAAATAAGCCCCAAAAATGCTTTTATCAATTTCTATAATAGACAAAAAATGTAGGTTCTGCTCCTATTTGTCACTAAAAATTGGTGAACAAATAGTTGTCAGAACCTACATTTTGCTTTTAATTTATTAAGTTAAAATTCCTATATTTCTTAGAATTTACCTGCTGTAGCGGCCTCCTCTACGCTTACGGCAACTGCTACTGTAGCACCAACCATTGGGTTGTTACCCATTCCGATAAGTCCCATCATTTCTACGTGAGCAGGAACTGATGAAGAACCAGCGAACTGAGCATCTGAGTGCATACGTCCTAATGTATCTGTCATACCATATGAAGCAGGACCTGCTGCCATATTATCTGGGTGAAGTGTTCTACCTGTACCACCACCTGATGCTACTGAGAAGTATTTCTTACCCTGTTCGATACATTCTTTCTTATAAGTACCTGCTACTGGATGCTGGAAACGTGTTGGGTTTGTTGAGTTACCTGTGATAGATACACCAACATTTTCGTGATGCATAATTGCAACACCTTCCTGAACGTCATCTGCACCATAACATCTTACTGTAGCACGAAGTCCGTCTGAGTATGCTTTTTCATATACTATATTTAATTTAGCTGCTTTATAATCATATTTTGTTTCAACATATGTAAATCCGTTGATACGTGAAATAATCTGTGCAGCATCTTTACCAAGACCATTTAAGATAACTCTTAAAGGCTGTTTACGAACCTTATTAGCTTTCTCAGCGATACCGATAGCACCCTCTGCTGCTGCAAATGATTCGTGACCTGCTAAGAAGCAGAAACATTCTGTTTCTTCTTCAAGTAACATTTTTCCTAAGTTACCATGTCCAAGACCTACTTTTCTGTGGTCTGCAACTGAACCTGGAATACAGAAAGCCTGAAGACCTTCTCCGATTGCTGCTGCTGCATCTGCTGCTTTTCTGCAACCTTTTTTAATTGCGATAGCTGCACCTACTGTATATGCCCAACATGCATTTTCAAAGCAGATTGGCTGAATTTTCTTAACCTGTTCATATACATCTAAACCAGCATCTTTTGTAATTTTCTCAGCTTCTTCAATTGAGCTGATTCCATAACTATTTAATACAGAATTAATCTGATCAATTCTTCTTTCATATGATTCAAATAATGCCATTTTGTCCGTCTCCTTTCCTATTCTTTTCTTGGATCAATAATCTTAACTGCATCAGCTACACGGCCGTACTGACCTTTAGCTTTTTCCCAAGCTGTGTTAGGATCATCGCCTTTTTTGATAAAGTCTGTCATTTTTCCAAGTGAAACGAACTGATATCCGATAACTTCGTTATCTGCATCAAGGGCAATACCTGTTACATAACCTTCAGCCATTTCAAGGTAACGAACACCTTTTTCTTTTGTTGCATACATTGTACCAACCTGTGAACGAAGACCTTTTCCTAAATCTTCAAGACCGGCACCGATTGCAAGACCATCATCAGAGAATGCACTCTGTGTACGTCCATAAACAATCTGTAAGAATAATTCTCTCATAGCTGTATTAATAGCATCACAAACAAGGTCTGTATTTAATGCTTCAAGAATTGTTTTACCCTGTAAAACTTCAGCAGCCATAGCAGCCGAATGTGTCATTCCTGAACAACCAATTGTCTCTATTAATGCTTCCTCGATAATACCATTCTTAACATTTAATGAAAGCTTGCAGGCACCCTGCTGTGGTGCACACCAGCCTACACCATGTGTAAAACCTGAGATATCTTCGATTTTTTTAGAATGTACCCATTTTCCTTCTTCTGGAATTGGAGCCGGTTCATGTTTTGCGCCTTTGGCAACCGGACACATGTTTTGAACTTCCTGTGTGTAAATCATTATAGAACTCCTTTCAAGTAAGTAATCTTCATTGGTGCAATTCATATCATATGTAATATCACATCGCACTATGTTCTTATTTTCTCACAAATTTTCAAAATAGTCTACAATTTTTTCTAATTTTCTATAAATTTTAATTTATTATTTTATATTTTTACAAATATCCTAAAGTTCTTTGCCACAGTATGTACAGAATGAAGCATATTTCTCTATTTTTGCACCACATTTAGGGCATTTCTTAAACTTATCATCAGCAGGAGCTGAATTTCCACCATTCTGGCTTGCATAGCCACCATCATTATACGAATTATTTGCATTGTAATTATTTCCGTTATAACCGCCATTTGTATTATTGTAGTTATTACCATTATAATCACTATATGTATTATTACCATCTTTAAGGTTTGAATTGTTTCCTGAGAATTTAATAATCAGGATAAGAGCAACTGCACCTACAATTCCAAAGAGTCCTAAAAGTGCAAATGCTGCCGACATATTATTCTTCTTTGCCAAATTATAACAAACTACTATCATTACAACTGTTATTATCAAATTTATTATTTCTGCCATTTTTCTAACCTTTTACACCGAAGTGTCCTTTCATTTTTATATTTCTGATATAAAATTACCTTAATCCTTGCAAACTGATTGTCCTGTTCTATAAATTTCACAATTATGTATTTGACAATCTTATTAGTTCATTTTGCTTTATTTGTATATCTTATTTTCCATTTTAAGAAGTTCTTTATGGAATGAATCAATCCTGTTAAGCCCTGAAGCCCATAGATACGCTCTGTCTACCTCACCTATTTTATCAAGTGTAAGCCACTCCACGCCAATTATAGTCTGTTCCTCTTTACTTAGTTCAGGATCAGTTCCCGGTTTTGCCACCTCCTCATCTGCAATTTCTATTAGATATGTATGTACTTCGCCTCTGTTATCAGGTTTAAACTGCACAGACAATTTTCTGACTATTTTACCTTTTACACAGCTTTCTTCTTCTAACTCTCTAAGAGCCGCCTGCTCGTATGTTTCACCTTTTTCAACTCCTCCACCTGGCAGGCAATAAAAAGTTCTGCCTCCAAGTTTATGTTTTACCATTAATATACTGTCTTTTCTGATTACCATTGCCTGAGCTCTATCCCTGCGCATTTACATACCGTACCTTTCCTCTTTACTCATAATCTTTGAAACTGATATTCATATCAACATTTCCTGTTATTCCGTCTACAGAACCATTCTCCGTATACTGCCATATGTTAATTTTGTATGGAAAATAAAATTCTTTATCATAGTAAGCATACCACTTATCATATTCTGCTAACTGTGACATATCTAAAGACAGTGCATACCATCTTAAATTTGCATAAATTGCAGGAGTATATCCACCATTACTGATTTCGTCGCAAAATGCAATTGCTATCTGTGTCAGTTCCTCGGCCGAAAGTCCTTCTGTTCTGGCATCCTCATTTAATACATCTTCTGTATCAAATACAACCGGATATGTAATCTTATATTTCTTTATATTTTCCATTACAAATTCAGCCTCTTCTCTGGCTTCTTTAACTGATATCGCCTGTGAGAAGAAATATACCCCAACTTTTATTCCTGCTTTAGTTGCACCCTCAAGATTATTAAGTGCTGTCTCATCTAAAACAAGTGCTCCTGAGCCATATCCACGATAACCTATTCTGATCATTGCAAATTCTACACCATCTGCTGCAACTTTCTCCCAGTCGATTTCTCCCTGATATTTAGAGACATCTATACCTTTATGTGATACAACTTTATCATTCTTAAGATATTCAATTTCACCATTCTCAAGATTTTTGATATTCTTATTATCAATATCATTCTTAGGTACGTTATCTGCAACCGGTAAAAAGGAATATTTATTAGAAGCATATACAACTATATTTTCCGGGAAAAGTTCTCTAAGCATTGCCATCGTTCCTTTTCCATTCTCCATATAATCTTTTACTATTGATTTAACTTCATTACTTTCATTTTCTTCTATCTTGGCATATGTATTGACTTCTTTTTTCTCATCATTACTTTTTCTGTAATAGAAAAATGTTGTTCCGGCTAATGCCCCTGCAAGTAATGTTATTAGAACAGAATATATCTTTGCACCTGCCCCACCTTTTTTCTTCACCTTTTTATGAGTATCTCTGTCATCCTCTATATTGCCAAACTTATACTCATTATCATCATTATAATCTTCTTTGTTACTCATTTTCACTTTTCCTTTTTGGTTTCTTGTTTTTTATTCATAGCTTTCAATATTATATATATCATTTGTATCTATGTATCTTATCTATATATTTATATACTATTTGTACTTTTACTTTAATTTATTATACTATCTTACATTTATCTTTTTCTTGTATCTTTATTCGATAATTTTCTTTCATCTGTGTCCATATATCGCATTTTTCCATTTTTCTTAGGAACTTCACCAATCTCTGTTGCAACTAATGCACTTGATAATTCTTTTTTTAACTTTGTCGCACACGCCGGACAATATCTTCCATATCTTATATCTGTGCCACACATTTCGCAAGTTATGTAACAATCAGAACCATCCGGTATCTCAATTCTACCTTCACGTAAGAATTTATCTATTCTGCTAACCGGTACCCCTGTTGCCTGTGAAATATTGTATGCATTATCAGGACCATTTTCCTGTATGTATTTCTTAACCTTGCCAAATGGAGATAATGTCTCATGTCCACATTGTGAACACACATATATTCCAACTCCGGCATCTTTAAGTATTCCGCCACAATTCTCGCATCTTCCGACTTCTAGCAATTTGTACTCTTCTTTTTTTAATGATTTATCTTTATGCATCTGATTTCACCCTTTCTGTTACTTATCATTCCATCAAATCATTAAAATAATATAGTTATGATACCATTTTTAATTATATATTGCAATCATATTCATAAATTACGGATAGCTAATCTTTACTCTTTTATATAATAAAATGAAGCAAAATTTTAGGGTAAGCAGATAATTTCTGCTTACCCTGTTCTCACAATTATAAAAAGCTGCCTAGCGGACTTGAACCGCCGACCTCCGCCTTACCAAGGCGACGCTCTACCGACTGAGCCAAGGCAGCATATATATTACAAACATTGATATTATATCAGATGATTAATTATTTAACAAGCAATATTTAAAACGACTTTATAAATTTGACCTTTTTCTTTATTCTCTGTATGGCATTATCGATTGATTTCGGTTTCTTATCCATTCTTTCCGCTATCTCTATATAATCTGCTCCGTCTATATACATTTTTAGAACTTCGTATTCAAATGCACTTAATTCTTTTTCTAATGTATGCTCAATATGAAGAACATTTTCTCTGTCAATATATAAATCTTCCGGATTCCTGTGATTAACATTCTGTTTGTCCATATATAACTCATTAGTGATATTATCATTTGCAAGGTTTAACAGAGGAAATGAAATATAACTATTTAACGGACTGTGCTTTTTGCGGTTTGAAGCATTTATAGCTGAATAAATCTGTCTGTCAACGCAGAGATTGGCAAATGTCAGAAATGACGTTTCTTTTCTGACATCATAATCTCTTACAGCTTTATACAGACCTATCATTCCCTCCTGAATCAGGTCATCCGTATCGCCGCCGACTAAGAACATGGTTCTGGCTTTACGTCTTACCAGACCTTTATATTTATCAAGCAGATAATCTATAACCTCATCATTTCCATCTCTTGATAACTCTATAAGTTTCTCGTCCGTCATAACCGAATAATCCATTTCCGTCTCCATTCTGCCACTTATTAAAATTATAACATTCTCTGTCTTACAATTTCATATGCGAGTACGCCTGCTGCTACTGATGCATTTAACGAATCTATGTCGCCTTTCATAGGAATTGTTGCAGTAAAATCACATTTTTCCTTTACAAGACGGCTCACTCCCTCACCCTCATTACCGATTACTAAACCTATCGGTCCTTTAAGGTCAAGATTATACATTAATTCTCCGTCCATATCCGCACATACGAACCACATTCCCTCTTTTTTAAGTTCCTCGATAGTATTAGAAATGTTTGTAACCTTAGCTACAGGTGTGTAATTAATTGCTCCTGCTGAAGTTCTTGCAACTGTCGCTGTAAGTCCGACTGCTCTTCTCTTAGGAATAATTACACCATGAGCGCCTGCTAAATTAGCTGTTCTTATAATAGCTCCAAGATTATGTGGATCTTCTATATTGTCTAGAATAAATATAAATGGTGCTTCGCCTTTCTCTTTGGCATTATCAAGGATATCTTCTACTGTCGCATATTCATAAGCGGCTGCCATCGCAATTACGCCCTGATGTTTGCCGGTCTGTGACATCTGGTCTAATCTTTCTTTTGCCACATAACTGATAATCGTATTATGTTTTCTTGCTTCTCTTGTAATTGTATTAATCGGACCATCATGACAACCATCAAGTATAAATACTTTATCGATAGTTTTTCCTGCTCTGAAAGCCTCGATTACGGCATTTCTGCCCTCTATTGTAAGTTCTTCGTATCTCACACTTTCTCCATTCTGCAGGCACATTCTTCTCCATTCCTGCTATTTTTCATTCTTCTCTAAATAATCAAGTCCGATTTTCATAAGCTCTAACATTCTGTCTGTTTCATTATTAAGATACAGATATCCCATAAGAGCCTCAAAACCGGTTGCTTTCTTATAATCGGATACAGTTGCATTTTTAGCCATTGTTACTGACTTTGCATTTCTTCCGCGCTTATATATTCTTATTTCTTCATCAGTTAATTTATCCATTAATGACATAATTATCAATGCCTGGGAATGTGCATTAACATAACTGCTGCTCTTCTTATGAAGCTTGTTAACCTGTGTGTTACCCTTAGTTACTACACAGGTTCTTACAACAATCTCATAGATAGAATCGCCGATATATGCTAATACCAGAGGAGAATAATTAACTAAATCAATATCTCCTATATTCATTCCTTTTTTAATTATATCAAATAATTCTAAACTCTCTTCCATTTTACGCCTTCTCTTGTATCCTCTAATACAATACCTTTATCAAGAAGTAATGCTCTTATCTCATCTGCTCTTGCAAAATTCTTCTCTTTACGTGCAGTCTGACGTTCTTCAATAAGTTTTTCTATTTCGTCATCAATACTTTCTTCTTTCTCGGCAATTATACCAAGTACGTCTGATAGTGTAACAATTAATTCTTTTAATTTCTTTGCATACTCTTTAGATGAATTCTCGTTAACTGTAGTATTTGCAAATTTAACAAGCTCAAATATTGCCGAAATTGCATCTGCTGTATTGAAATCATCTTCCATGGCTTTTTTGAATTTCTCTGTAAATTCATCTGCCTTAGCGATATTTTCTTCTTCCTTAGGAGTAATGCTTTCAAGTGAAAGATTTTCTTCCATATGCTTTAAGTTGCTTACTGCTGTAAGAATTCTTTCTAATCCGTTCTTAGCAGCTTCCATAAGCTCTGCACTGAAGTTAATAGGACTTCTGTAGTGAGCGCTTAACATAAAGAATCTTAATACCTGTAAATCATATTTCTTGCTTATGTCTCTTACTGTGAAGAAATTACCAAGTGATTTTGACATTTTCTTATTATCAATATTTAAGAAACCGTTATGCATCCAGTATTTGGAGAACTCAACTCCATTAGCTGCCTCACTCTGTGCGATTTCATTTTCATGATGAGGGAAAATTAAATCTTCTCCACCGGCGTGAATATCTATCTGATCTCCAAGATATTTTTTAGACATAACTGAGCACTCTATATGCCAGCCCGGTCTGCCCTCGCTCCATGGTGATTCCCAGTATGGCTCTCCATCTTTCTTAGGTTTCCATAATACGAAATCAAGTGGATCTTCCTTATTCTCTTCACCTGCCACCTTTATCTCTCTGTGGCCTGCCTCTAAATCATCTATATTTTTCTTTGAAAGTTTACCGTAATCTTTGAACTTTCTTGTTCTGTAATAAACTGTTCCGTTTGCATCATAAGCATATCCTTTTTCGATAAGTTTGCTTATCATCTCAATCATTCCCTGAATTTCTTCTGTAGCAAGAGGATGCTTTGTTGCTTCTTTAACATTTAATGCCTTCATATCTTTTTTGCATTCAGCAATATATCTCTTAGATATCTCATCGGCAGTAACATTTTCTTCAATCGCAGCTTTGATTATCTTATCATCTACGTCTGTGAAGTTAGTAACATAATTCACCTGATATCCTGCATATTCCATATATCTTCTGACTGTGTCAAATACAATCATAGGTCTTGCATTACCGATATGAATAAGGTTATATACTGTAGGACCGCATACATACATTCTGACCTTTCCCTCTTCTATCGGTACAAATTCTTCTTTTCGTCTTGTCAATGTATTATAAATTTTCATTCTGATTAGAACTCCTTTCGTCTCTATTTCACAATAATGTATAGATTATCACATTAATTATTTCCTTGCAACACACTTATTCATATTAATTACGTATTGCATTTTTTAATTTCAGATTACATTTCATATATTTTTATTCAATTTTTATTTATATATCCATCATATATTAGATTTATTTTCTATTAAATTTATTTTCCAATATTATATCGGCTATCTGGCTGCACAACCTCCACAGCCACCACAGTTAAGCGGTCCATAAGACTGTTCTGTTGCAAGGCTTATTGAGGCAATTGCCTGTGATGATATTCCCTCGCCATTTCCTGTAAAGCCAAGTCCCTCTTCTGTAGTTGCCTTGACATTTATAAGATTTTCATCAATCTTAAGTGCATTTGCAATGTTTTTAATCATCTGCTCTCTGTAAGGACCTACTTTTGGTCTCTGCGCTATAACTGTTGCATCAATATTATTTATCACGTATAGATGCTCATCTAATAATTTTCCAACCTCTTCTAATAATTTAATACTTGATATTCCCTTATATCTTTCATCTGAATCCGGAAAATGCTTACCAATATCTCCAAGTGCGGCTGCACCTAATAATGCATCCATTATGGCATGTAACAACACATCTGCATCCGAATGTCCAAGCAGACCTTTTTCATAAGGTATCTCTACTCCGCCAAGTATAAGCTTTCTATCTTCAACTAATCTATGAACATCATATCCTAAACCAACTCGCATATATCCTCCGTTCCGAAGTAACTTTCATACTTCTTTAAAATGTTATTCTATATTTCATTTAAGTAATTTTCTATCGAATAATATATCATATAATCTGCAAATAAGAAAGTCACTTTATATTTTATATTACATAACTATATCGAATAACATTATATAATCAGTACCACCAGCTTAGCTGGTGGTTTGCTCTGCGGCTATAAGCCTGTGATACCTGCCAGCTCTAAAGAGCTATGAAGAGTCCGCCAGCCGCACTACTGTCACAGGCTACCCCTTAAAGGG
>Ga0256404_1005979_pt1 | contig 20706 bp, 17 predicted proteins | sample RumenRJG_01DNA_FD_185990 | JGI IMG/M metagenome (GOLD analysis project Ga0256404, IMG submission 185990) | Bovine rumen microbial communities from Lethbridge, Alberta, Canada - RJG_01 | ecosystem: Host-associated > Mammals > Digestive system > Stomach > Rumen | place: Canada: Alberta | collected...
ACGATTCCAGCCGTGACGAGAGAGGTTTTTCGAAGTGAAGGCAATCGTACAGGGCAGGCTGATCCTGCCGGATGAGAACGACGATTTCGTCATCGCAGACGGCAAAGCGCTCGTCTATGATGAAACCGGCATCCAGGCCATCGTGGATCCTGAAACATACAACAAGAAGTATGGGAATCTCCCGATGGACGATGTCATCGATGCGGACGGTGCCTATGTCTCCCCGGGATTTCTGAACGTTCATATCCATGGCTGCGGCGGTGCCGACACCATGGATCATGAAGGCGATACGTTCGACATCCTGCGGGAGGAGCAGGCCGCGATGGGCGTGACCGGCTTTCTGCCGACGACCATGACCTGCCCGTGGGAGCAGATCGCGGGAGCGCTCGCGCGCGTCCGCGCGGCCATGCAGCAGCACGGGCGCGGCGCCGACATCCTCGGCGCGCATATGGAGGGGCCGTTCATCAGTCCGGCCGAGAAGGGCTCGCAGGAGGAAACGAACATCCTCCCTGCCGACTTTCCCAAGCTCGCGCCGTTTGCTGACGTCGTGCGTCTCGTGACGCTCGCACCGGAGGAACTGCCGCTCTCTGATACGACGAAGCCGCACCCGACGGAAACAACGCCGGAGGAGCACGACTGGAGCTTTATCGAGCAGTGCGAGAAGGCGGGCATCACCGTCTCCATCGGTCATACGGCCGCGACGTATGAAATGGCAGCCGCTGCCGTGCGCTCGCATGGCGTCCATCATTTCACGCATCTCTTCAATGCGATGACGGGCCTCCATCATCGCCGCCCCGGCACGGTCGGCGCGGCGCTCGATACGGATGCCCGTGTCGAGCTCATCTGCGACAACATCCACATCGCGCCGGCTGTCCAGCGCCTCGTCTGGCGGCTGAAAGGGCCGGCGGGCCTCATCCTCGTCACGGATTCCATGCGCGCCTGCGGCCTCGGCGACGGCACGTATGAATTCGGCGGCCACGAAGTCACGGTCCGGGGCGAGCGCGCCCTGCTCGCCGACGGCACCATCGCCGCGAGCATCGCGACGCTCAATCACTGCATCCAGCGCTTCCAGGCAAATACCGGCGCTCCCATCGAGCAGGTCATCGAGACCGTCACGAAGACGCCGGCCAAAGACCTCGGCCTCTACGCCGAGCGCGGCAGCCTCGCCCCTGGCAAGCGCGCCGACATCACGATCTTCGACCGGCAGGTCGAGATCCTCCATACCATCGTCGGCGGCGTGCCGGTATACTGAAAACCGTACGAAAAACAAGCTGCGACAAAACAGGGAAACTCGTGCTATACTATCGGTAGATAGACAGCACGAGTTTTTTTGTGCAGGAGGGGGATTGACGATGAAGACAGTCATGCCGATCGGCACGGAGTATTTTGCGAAGCTCCGAGCGAATTATTACTTCGTAGACAAGACGACGTTCCTCGGCGATTTTTTCCGCGGCCACGCGGACGTGACGCTCATCACGCGGCCGCGCCGCTTCGGCAAGACGCTGCTCCTTTCCATGACGCAGCAGTTCCTCGACATCGAGGATGCTGAGGAACATCGGAAGCTCTTCGAAGGGCTCAAAGTCATGGACGACCCTGTCGCCATGGCAGAGCAGGGCACGCGGCCCGTTGTGTTCATGACGCTCCGCGATTGGGATTCGAATACCTGGGAATCGATGCAGGAATTCATTGCGTTCGGTTTGCAGAGCGCCTGCCGGCCGCTCCGTTATCTTCTGGAGAGCGACAAGGTTTCATCGAAAGATAAGAAGGATTTTGAACGGCTCTGGAATCGGGAAGGCGACCTCGGACTCATGCGTCGCGCCCTGCCGCTCCTGTGCGAGATGCTCCGCGACCATTACGGGCGGAACGCCGTGCTGCTGATTGACGAGTACGACGCGCCGCTCCAGTCGGCGTGGTCGCATGGATACTACAAAGATGCCATCGACTTCTATCGCGGTTTCTTCGCCTCGGCGCTGAAATCGAATCCTGCGCTCGACTTCGCCATCCTTACGGGCGTGCTGCGCATCGCGAAGGAAAGCATCTTCAGCGGGCTCAACAACCTCAAAGTTTCGACGGTCCTGCGCGGCGGCTTTGCTGATGCCTGCGGCTACACGAAGGCGGAAGTCTCAAAGCTCGCGCATGACCTCGGGCATGAAGACAAGCTCGAAGAGCTCGCGTCCTGGTACGATGGCTATGATTTCCAGGGCACGGAAATCTACAACCCGTGGTCGGTCAACAATTATTTCAGCGAGAACTGCGAGGCGGACGCCTATTGGGTCAACACGTCTGGCAACAGCATCCTCCAGACGATGCTCGAACGCATCGACCAGAAGCGTGCACGCGATTTTGCGCGCCTCATGGAGGGAAAAACCATCTGCACGCAGGTCGAAGATTCCTTCATCTATCAGGACATCGAGGAACATCGGGCGAATCTCTATGCGCTACTCCTGACGACGGGCTATCTCAAATGCGTCGGTCGCACGAAGGAAGACGATGCCATATGGTATGACCTTGCCCTTCCAAACCGCGAGCTTCGTTCCGTTTTCCGTCGCGAGCTCATGAAGTATCTCAGCTACGATGACATGAACATCCTCTATGATTTCCTGACAGCGATGCAGGAAGGCGACACCGAGGAGTTTGAAGAAGATCTGCAGACCGTCCTGCGCAGCTTCGTCAGCTGCCATGATGCCGCTCATCCCGAGAGCGTTTACCATGGTTTCATGCTCGGCCTGACGGTCTGGCTCGAAAAGCGTTACCGCATCCAGTCGAACAAAGAGAGCGGCTACGGGCGGTTCGACCTCGCCTTCTTTCCGAAGAAAGAAAATCTGCCGGGAATCCTGCTGGAATTCAAGGCGGTCAAAGAAGAAGAAGAACTCGCTGCCGCCGCAGAAGCCGCCTGCCAGCAGATTGAGGAAAAAGCATACCTCGCCGACTTCCAGACCGCAGGCGTCGCAGACGTCTGGCGCTACGGCATCGCATTCTGCAAGAAGCAGGTGGTCGTGAAGGCAGGATGAAACGGCCGGAAAATCTTGATTCTTTCAGGATCACGTGGTATCATAAGCGTAGATACAGAGATACCAAAAGAGCGCTGTGTCACCAGCGCCCTTCGGTTGAGTACAATCGACGGTTCTACCATCGGATTGCTGCAAGCATGCAGAGCGCAGTCGCGACCGCGAGTACAAACTTGCTGGAAACGTGGAGTTTGAAGGTTTTCGTTTCCAAGTCCATGGTACCACCTCCTGTATTCAGTTTTGGCGCCTCGTCATGTTCCCGCATGACGGGGCGCTTGCTTTATTTTAGCACAAAGTCTTTCCTTCGAACAGGCGTTGCATGAATCAGTGCAGCGCCTGTTTTGCCTTGTTGTGCAAAAAATTCGTTGCAAATCGCGCAGATTCTGATGAAATAAGAATACAGAGTGCAAGATTTTATAGTCCGACGCGAAAAAAGAATGAAAAATTTCGAAAACATGGACATGCAGAAAAACAAAGATGCCACTATTTTATAGGAATATGTTCCAAAATAGCTCTATAATATATACATCAAGTGAACAAAGAAACCCCGAAGAATGGGGTCGTTGAGAAAGGTGGAACTTTGAAATGATCAAAGTCGGTATCATCGGAGCAGGCCGTATCGGCCATGTGCATGGAGAAAGCATCTCGAAGTTCGTCAAAAACGCTACGGTCAAGACGATCGCGGATCCGTTCATGAACGAAAAGACGGAAGCCTGGGCGAAGTCCCTCGGCGTCGAGAAAACGACGAAAGACTACCATGAGATCTTGAATGATCCGGAAATCACAGCCGTCCTCATCTGCGCATCGACGGATCAGCACTCCCCGTTGTCCATCGAGGCTCTGAAAGCTGGCAAGCACGTCTTCTGCGAGAAGCCGATCGACCATGATGTCAACAAGATCAAGGAAGTCCTCGAAGTTGTCAAAGAGACGGGCAAGAAATACCAGGTCGGTTTCAACCGCCGCTTCGACCATAACTTCCGCGCCATTCACGAGGCTGTGAAGGCCGGTAAGGTTGGCAAGCAGCAGATCATCAAGATCACGTCCCGTGATCCGGAGCCGCCTTCCATCGATTACGTGAAGGTTTCGGGCGGCATCTTCCTCGACATGACGATCCATGATTTCGACATGGTCCGCTATCTCTCCGGCTCGGAAGTCGAAGAGGTCTATGCAGAGGGTTCCGTTACGGTGGATCCTGAGATTGGCAAGGCTGGCGACATTGACACGGCGGTCATTACGATGAAACTCGCGAACGGCGCTACGGCCGTCATCGACAACTGCCGCGCAGCTTGCTACGGTTACGATCAGCGCGCTGAAGTCTTCGGCACGAAGGGCTGCGTCGCAATTTCAAATGATTCTGATTCCAATGCGGTCTACAGCTGCAAGGACGGCGTCATCGCCGAGAAGCCGATGTTCTTCTTCCTTGAGCGCTACATGATGGCATATGCCAGCGAGGTCAATGAGTTTGTCGAAGCCATCGTCAATGACAAAGAGACGCCGGTCAACGCGAACGACGGCCTGCAGCCGGTCCTCATCGGCCTTGCTGCGAAGAAGTCCGTCGAAGAGCACCGTCCCGTCAAGGTCGCGGAAATCCGCGCAGAGTACGGCCTCTGATTTTCAGGACGCACGCACAAACACATAAAGAAATCACGAGGAGGAACATCCTATGGCAAAGATCAAACTCGGCATCGCTCCAATCGCATGGACGAACGATGATATGCCGGATCTCGGCAAAGAGAACACGTTTGAACAGTGCGTCAGCGAGATGGCGCTTGCAGGTTACGAAGGTTGCGAAGTCGGCAACAAATATCCGAAGGATCCGCAAGTCCTCAAAAAGGCGCTCGATCTCCGCGGACTGCAGATTGCGAGTGCGTGGTTCAGCTCCTATCTGCTCACGCAGCCGTATGAGCAGGTTGAGAAGGATTTCCGTGCACACTGTGCATTCCTGCAGGCGATGGGCGCGAAATTCTGCAACGTGGCGGAGCAGGGCACGAGCGTGCAGGGCAAGCTCGATGTGCCGGTCTTCGCCGGCAAGCCGGTTAATACGGAAGAGCAGTGGAAGACGCTGACGGAAGGCCTCGACAAGCTCGGCAAAGTCGCGAAGGAAGACTACGGTCTGACGATGACGTACCATCATCACATGGGCACGTGCGTCCAGACGACGGCCGAGATCGACCGCCTCATGGAGCAGACGAACCCCGAGTATGTCTCCCTTCTCTTTGACACGGGCCATCTCGTCTGCTCGGGCGAAGATCCAGTTGCAATCCTCAAGAAGTATCTCCCGCGCATCCGCCATATCCATCTGAAGGACATCCGCATGGAGATGCGCAACAAGGTCAAGGCAGAGAACATGAGCTTCCTCGATGGCGTCCGCGCCGGCATGTTCACGGTCCCGGGCGATGGCGACATCGACTTCGGTCCGATCTTCGACATCGTGATGAAGAGCGACTATGAAGGCTGGATGCTCGTTGAAGCCGAGCAGGATCCGGCGAAGGCCAATCCGTTCGAGTATGCGAAGAAGGCGCGTGCGTACATCCGCGAGAAAGCGCACATCTGACCTGAAAAATATATAGAATCAGGATGTCAGGAGCTAGGGACGGTAGTTGACAGCGGGGGAATCGCATGTGCGGCTGCCGTCCTTCTTGCGCCCGAAAATGGAAGGGGAATGCCGTTTTTCGGGAATATCCTGGCGGATATGAAGTTACTATAGGGAATGAATCACACGATACAATTTCATATCAGGGGGAATATTCATTATGAGCAATCCATCTGCTGCCACGGCGAAATTGCCATGGATCACCCGCATCGCCTACGGCTTGGGCGATACGGCGCAGAATGTCGTATGGGGTGCTATGGGCATCCTGACGTTCTTCTACACGGACTATGCAGGTATTGATCCGGCCCTTGTTGGCATGGTCATGCTGCTCTCACGCTGCTTTGACGGGTTTTCTGACGTCATCATGGGCTTCGTCGTCGAGCGCACGAATTCCAAATGGGGCAAATCGCGTCCTTGGATTCTGTGGATGAGCGTTCCGTTCGCCATCTCTATCGTCCTCATCTACACGGTGCCGCAAGGCTCGACCGCCATGCAGTTCGCGTACCTCTTCGTGACATACAACTTCTGCACGACGTTCTGCTACACGGCGCTGAACCTGCCGTACGGCTCGCTCTCCGCGATGATGACGCGCTCCTCGAAAGAGCGTGACATGCTTTCCATCACGCGCATGTGCCTCTCGCCATGGGGGCGTATCCTTTCAGTTTCTGCGACGCTCCCGCTCGTCAAGATATTCGGTGACAGCCAGATGGCCTGGGTCGAAGTCATGAGCATGTGGGCGGTCGTCGGCCTCCTTTTGCTCCTCTTCTGCTTCTCCCGTTGCAAAGAGACGGTTGTCATCGAAGCGCGCGCGAAGGTCGCAAAAATCCCGGTCGGCAAGGCGCTCAAGTGCCTCGCGGTCAACAAGTACTTCTGGATCGGCATGACGATCTGGATGATGCAGAACGTCATCTTCACGATCACAGGAACGATCCTTCCGTATTACTGCAAGTACATTTTCCAGGATGATTCCCTCTACAGCGGCCTGTATCTCCTCGAGACGATCGTCACGATCTTCGTGATGGCCGTCTTCAGCCCGCGCCTCCTCCAAAAATTCGGCAAGCGCAACATGAGCCTTGCAGGTGTCGCGATCTGCTTCATCGGCCATGCGATCTTCCTCCTGAACCCGACGGATTTCAACTGGGTCGTTTTCAGCTGCGTCATCCGCGGCATCGGCTTCGCTCCCGTCCAGTCCGTCATCTTCGGCTTCCTTGGTGACGCCGTAGAGTTCGGCCAGTGGAAGACGCACGTCCGCCAGGAAGGCCTCATCTTCTCCGGCGGCTCTGTCGGCACGAAGGTCGGTTCCGGCCTCACGAGTGCCATTATCACGGGACTCCTCTCGATGGTCGGCTATGTTGCTTCGAATGCCGGGGCGGTCACGCAGTCGGCTGCCGTCATCCAGATGATCACCGACATCTACATGTTCGGCCCGATCTGCGTGTGGGCCGTGCTGCTCTTCGTCCTTTACATCTACAAGCTCGACAAAGTGTATCCGCAGATTATGCGCGACCTCATCGAGCGCGAAGCGAAAGGTGAACTCTAATGGCAAATGAACTGAACATCGATCCGAGCACTGTCGTCACCATCACGCGCCAGTACGGCAGCGGCGGCCGCCAGGTGGCCGAGATCCTCGCGAGGAAGATGGGCGTGCGCCGCTATGACCGCAAGGTCGTCGCAATGGCTGCCGAGAACCTCGGCGGGGACGTGGACTTCGACGAGGTGCTCGAGCGCTCCTATAATGCACCAGAGAACTGCACGGGAAACATTGGCGACTACGCCTACGAGCGCGTCCCGGCGCACAACCGCATGTACATCGAGCAGGCGAAGGTCATCCTCGGAATCGCCAAAGAAGGCGGTGCCGTTTTCCTCGGCCGCTGTGCGGACTACATCTTGCGTGACCGTCCGAAAACATATTCTGTCTTCATCTATGCGAACGATGCGTTCCGCGCGGCGCGTGCCCGCTCCGACCAGTACGGCGACATCTCGCTCAAAGACATGGATGCCGTCGATCGCCAGCGCGAGCAGTACTATGCGTACTACACGGGCCAGACTTGGGGAGCGCCGGTCAATTACGACCTCATGATCAATACGAGCAAGCTGTCGCTCGAAGCGACGGCGGACCTCATCCTGGACTATGTCCGCAAGCGCCAGGGGAAAGAATGAGCATCGAAATATCGGAACATCCAGCACTCTGTGCAGCGGAAGGCGCATCGCCCGTTTTGGCGGTGCGCCTTCTCTGTGGTTGTCGTGCACCCGGCATGGTCGGCGGCAGTTGATTTTTTTCATCGCGTTCCTTATAATGAAATCGTTCCCTTCTGATTTCAAAGGAGCCTGTTATGCTGCAATGTTTTCTGGACCATCGCGCGCCGTCGCTGTTCCGCTCTGGGCGGCTGCCGCGTCTCGAGTATGTCTGCGACGTCGATTCAGCCGCATCCGCGATGACGCGCAATCTCCATGCGCATTCCCATATCGCAGAGCTCCTGCTCGTTTACCGCGGGTACGGCATCTATCGTGTCGGGGGCGTGCGGTATGCGGCGGGCGAGGGGACGCTCATCGTGCTGAATGCTGGCACTGTCCATGAGGAAATGGGCGGTTGCGCGAGCGGGATGGCGAGCTACTGCCTCGGCATTTCGGGCCTCGAGCTCGCCAAGATGCCGCCAAACTGCATCCTGCCAGCGGATGCGATGCCGTTGCTTCAGCTGCGCGATGATTACAAAGAGATGCTCGACCTCTTTCGACTGACCGTGCGTGAGGGCTATGCTGGCCGTGTGGAAGCCGCGGAGGCGCTGGTGCGTGCCATCATCGTGCGGACATGCGAGATCATTTCTGCGCAACGAGAAAAAGCCGAGACGCGGGAAAGCGCGCTCGGCAGAGAAATTCGGCGGTATCTTGATCGAAACTATATGAAGAATCTGCATCTGGCGGATGTCGCGGCGGCGCTCCACACGAGCGCGTCGCATGCATCACACTTGTTTCATAAGGAGAACGGCCTGTCGCCGATGCAGTATGTCGCCTTGCGGCGCATCGGCGAGGCACAGAATCTCCTGATCAATACGAAGATGAGCATAACGGACATTGCTGCGCAGGTCGGCTACAACAATTCAAATTATTTCCAGAACGTCTTCCGCCGCGCGCTCGGCATGACGCCGTGCGAGTACCGGCGGCGCTGGACGACCTGAATGCACCTGGCACCCCGAAAAAACTTTACAGGCTCTCCGTGCGGCTGCTTCCGCTGGTTTCCGGCGTGAGCAGCCGCACGTTGTTTGTCGTGCAGTAGGCCTGATAGCGTTCGGGCGGCAGCTTGTCGAGGACGAGGCAGTCCATCGCGGCGAGGCTCGCGTAGCTCATGAGCGAGGCGACGTCGATCTTTGAATGATCGACGAGCAGGTATTTTTTCGACGGGAGTCCCGTGAGGTAGCGCTTGATCTCGCATTCGAGCGGCGAGGCGTTTGTTGCGCCGTGCTCGATGGAGATGCCCGTCGATGCGAGGAAGATCTTCGAGATGTTGAAATCCTGGAGGCAGCGGATGACGCTTGATCCGACAAAGGCTTTCGACGGCACGTAGAGCGCGCCGCTTGTCGTGAGCACGTCGAGTGATGGATAGTCGAGCGCCATGTTGATGACGTTGAGGCTCGATGTGATGATGGTGATGCGCCCTTTCCCTGCGAGGAAGGGGATCATGTGCATCGTCGTCGTGCCAGAGTCGATGTAGATGACGTCATCCTCCCGGACTTCGGAGGCAGCCAGACGGGCGACGATTTTCTTGGCATTCTCGTTTTTGGCCGCACGGCTGTCGAACGGCTCTGGCGCAGAGGGATCGAGCGCGTCTGCGTTCAGGACGATGCCGCCGTAGACTTTGTGGATGAGGCCCTGCTGCTCGAGCTCGCTGATGTCACGGCGGATCGTGTTCTTGGATACATCGAAGCGGCGGCAGAGGTCTTTGATGGAAAGCGTGTGCTCCTCGAGGAGCAGCTTGCGGATTTGCTGGATGCGATTGATCTTCATAGGAACCACCTGCTTGGCAGGAAGCAGGCCGCTGCTTCCTGATGACGTTGGAAATCATATGGATATACCTGCATTATAAGAGGAAATGGGGAAAGATACAAGCCCTTTTTGCAAGAAATGATTACTTTTTGAATATACAACTCCATAAAATACCAAAAAATGCAGGAGAGACATGAGTGCTTTTTGATATTTTTGCAAAAAGATATTGACAACACGCCCGAGAAGTATTAAATTAGAACCATGAAGTGAGCAAAACATAATCAAAATAAACTCGCGCAAGCAACAAAAAGGAGAATGCATCATGGGTTACACATTCATGGTTCCGGAGAAAATCCTGTCGGGGACGGGCGTCATCGACGAGCTCGGAGAGCACATCCAGGGCAAGGGCACGAAAGCGCTCATCGTCACGGATGCGTTTATGGTGAAGTTCGGCAATGCCGCGAAGGTCGAGAATGCGCTGAAGAAGGCGGACATCCCGTACGTCGTCTATGATGGCGCGAATTCCGAGCCGACGGACAAGATTGTCGATGCCGGCCTCAAGATCTACCGTGCGGAGAAGTGCGACTTCGTCGTCGCGCTCGGCGGTGGCAGCCCGATGGACACGGCGAAGGCGATCGCCTTCCTTTCGACACAGCCGGAGGGAACGAAGATCAACAGCTTCATGCACAAGACGATCGACATGAAGGTTCCTTATCTCGTCGCAATCCCGACGACGGCTGGCACGGGCTCTGAGGTCACGAAGAACACGATCATCGCCGATACGGAGAACAATGTCAAGATGCTCCTTGGCGGCCCGTCGATCATCCCGAAGCTCGCCGTTGTCGACCCGACGTTCACGATGACGGCGCCGCCGAAAGTCACGTCGGCGACGGGCATCGATGCGCTTTGTCACGCCGTCGAGGCTTACACGTCCCGCAAGGCGCAGCCGCTGACGGATACGTTCGCGCTTTCCGCCATCAAGAAGATTCACAAGAACCTGCCGATTTGCTATAAAGATGGCAAGAACGTCGAGGCTCGCCTCGCGATGTCAATTGCAGCACTCGAAGCTGGCATCGCCTTCAATAATGCTTCCGTCACGATCGTTCATGGCATGAGCCGTCCGATTGGCGCGCTCTTCCATATCGCGCACGGTGTTTCGAACGCCGTTTTGCTGCCGGCCTGCATGGAGTTCGCCATCGAGGAGAACACGGACCGCTTCGCAACGATCGCCCGTACGATGGGCGTCGCCGATGCCGGGATGCCGGATCATGCGGCGGCCGAGGCCTTCGTAAAGGAAGTTACGCGCTTCTGCGCGGAAGTCGGCATCCCGAAGCTCCAGGATCTCGGCGTGAAGAAAGAAGATTTCTTTGCACAGCTCGACAAGATGGCTTCCGATGCACTCGAGAGCGGCAGCCCGCAGAACACGATGCGCATCCCGACGAAGGAACAGATCATCGAGATTTACAAGAAGCTTTTCTGAGCAGCAGGGAGGAATCCAGGAATGGCACTCGTCAGATTGTCCGAGCTGCTTGCACAGCCGGATGACACATATGCAATCGGAGCGTTCAACGTCTCCGACATGGAGATGGCCTGGGGGGCGATCCAGGCAGCAGAAGAACTCCAGGCGCCGATGATTCTTCAGATTGCGGAGGGACGCCTGCGTTATTCGCCCCTCGACCTCCTCGCTCCTGTCATGGTGGCGGCAGCGAAGAAGTGCAGCATGCCGGTGGCCGTTCACCTCGACCACGGCAATACGATGGAAACCATCCAGCTTGCGCTCGATTGCGGCTTTACCTCCGTCATGTTTGACGGCTCGCGTTACCCGCTCGAGGAAAACATCCGCCGTACACAGGATGTCGTGAAGCTCGCGAAACGCTATGGGGCGGACGTCGAAGCGGAAATCGGCAGCATCGGCGGCGCGGAGGGCGACATGGCGGAAGCGGACATCGCCGTCACGGATGTCGCGGAAGCGAAGCGCCTCGCGGAAGAGACCGGCGTGGATGCGCTTGCCGTCGCCATTGGCACGGCGCACGGGAACTACAAGAAGAAGCCGCACCTGCGCATCGACCGCCTGAAGGAGATCCATGCCGCGCTCGAGACCCCGCTCGTTCTTCATGGCGGCACGGGGCTGACGGAAGAAGACTTTAAGAACTGCCTCCGGAACGGTATCCAGAAGATCAATATCGCCACGGCATCTTATGATGCCTCGGCGCGCGAAGCGGCGAAGACCGTTGCGGAAAAAGGCGACGGACTCAAGTATTTTGACGTGAGCGACGCGATCGTACGCGGCACGCGCGCGAATGTCGAACGCCACATGAAGATCTTCGGCATGGAAGGAAAAGCAAGACTCTGACATCGACATGCCTGTCTATCAATAGGAGGAAAACGGAAAAATGGCACTCATAACATTTGGCAAGGACAAGCCGATGGACGTCGTCCTGATCGGACGCGTGACGCTTGATTTCAATCCGAACGAGATGAATCGCACGCTCGACAAGGTCAAGACATTCTCCATGTATCTCGGCGGTTCGCCGGGCAACATGGCTGTCGGCATCAACAAGCTTGGCAAGAAGGTCGGCTTCATCGGCTGCGTGTCGGATGACCAGTTCGGTGACTTCGTCCTCAACTATTTCAAGGATCGCGGCATCGACACGTCCCAGATGACGCGCGCACAGCACGGCGAGCGCATGGGCCTGACGTTCACGGAGATGAAGAGCCCGACGGAGAGCAGCATCCTCATGTACCGCGATCAGGTAGCTGATCTCGAGATTCGTCCCGAGGACGTCAGCGAGGACTATATCGCGAAGGCGAAGATCCTCATCATTTCTGGCACGGCGCTCTCGAAGAGCCCGTCACGCGAAGCCTGCCTGCTCGCCGCGCAGTACGCGAAGAAGCACGACACGCGCATCATCTTCGATCTTGATTATCGCCCGTACAGCTGGCGCGCGAAAATTGATATTGCGGTCTACTGCTCCATCGTTGCTTCGATGGCGGATGTCATCATCGGCTCTCGCGACGAAGTCAATCTCACGGAGGGGCTCGCAGAGGATGCGACATTGCCGGCGGATCACGTGCTCGCCGAGAAATACATTGCACAGGGCACGAAGATCGTCATCATCAAGCACGGCAAGAAGGGCTCGATCGCCTATACGTCCGACAAGCAGGCGTACAAGGTGGAGTCGTATCACATCCATCTGCTGAAATCCTTCGGCGGTGGCGATGCGTATGGCAGTGCATTCGTCTACGGCCTGCTTGCCGGCTGGACGGTGCCGCAGGCGCTCCAGCACGGCACGGCACATGCCGCGATGGTCGTTGCAAGCCACAGCTGCTCGGAAGCGATGCAGACCGTCGAGCAGATTGATGCTTTTATGAAAGAACATGCATCTGAAAAGGTCATTTCGGAACTTGAGTGGGAGGCAGCATTATGAGATTCGGACGTCTGGGAACGGAACTGAAACATGGTTATAATGCCATGACGACGCGCGAAAGCGACATGATGATGGACATCGGCTATCAGGTCATGGACAAGAGCGAGCACGTCTCGTTTGAAGACCGCTTCCAGGAGACGGCATTCGTCATCCTGACGGGCAGGGTGGAGATCGAATGGGGCGGCGCGACGCGTGTCATGGAACGCCATTCCCTCTTTGACGAGAATCCGACGTGTCTGCACGTCCCGTGCGGCACGCATGTCGACATCCGTGCGCTCGAGCCGTCGGAAGTCCTCGTGCAGAAGACGATGAACGATCGCGACTTCGCTCCGGTCTTCTATCGTCCCGAAGACATCCAGTGCGACATCTTCGGCCACGGCCTCTGGAGTGCCAGCGCCGAGCGCACGGTCCGCACGATTTTCGACTACGACAATGCGCCGTACTCGAACATGGTCAACGGCGAAGTCATCAACACGCCGGGCCGCTGGTCGGGCTACATCCCGCATCATCATCCGCAGCCGGAAGTCTACACCTACAAATTCGACAAGCCGCAGGGCTTCGGTGCTGCCTTCATCGGTGACAACGCCTTCAAGATCACGCATAACAGCTGGTCGGAGATCTCGGCAGACCTCATGCATCCTCAGGTCACGGCGCCGGGCTATGCGATGTGGTACAGCTGGATGATCCGCCACCTCGATGGCAACCCGTGGAAGAAGACGCGTACGGATCTCCCCGAGCACACCTGGCTCCTCGATCCGAACGCAAAGATCTGGGCACCCCATTACGACGATTGACCGCAGGAAGTGCTGCGTTTCAGGAGGCAACATCAAATGGCAAATACGATCCGCTTGACGGTCGCACAGGCGCTCGTCAAGTTCCTCAACAATCAGTACATCGAGTTTGATGGCGAAGAGTATCCGATGTTCGATGGCATCTTCGGCATCTTCGGCCACGGCAACGTCGTCGGCCTCGGCCAGGCGCTCGAAGAAGACGCCGGCCACCTCACCGTCCACATGGGCCGCAACGAGCAGGGCATGGCTCATGCCGCCATCGGCTATGCGAAGCAGAAGCGTCGCAAGCAGATGTACGCCTGCACGTCGTCTGTCGGCCCGGGCGCTGCGAACATGGTCACGGCGGCGGCCACGGCAACCGCGAACTGCATCCCGGTCCTGTTCCTGCCTGGCGACACCTACGCCGACCGCCAGCCGGATCCGGTGCTCCAGCAGATGGAGCAGCCGACGAGCCTTACGGTCACGACGAACGATGCGTTCCGCGCTGTCTGCAAATACTGGGATCGCGTGACACGCCCGGAGATTCTCATGACGGCCTGCATCAATGCGATGCGCGTTCTCTCTGACCCGGCAGATACCGGTGCGGTCTGCATCGCACTGCCGCAGGATGTTGAGGGCGAGGCCTGGGATTATCCGGAGTACTTCTTCCAGAAACGTGTCCACCACATCGACCGCCTGGCTCCTTCGGCGCGCGCCATCAAGGAAGCAGCGGCGCTGATCCAGCGCAAGAAAAAGCCGCTCATGATCTTCGGCGGCGGCGTGAAATATTCCGAAGCGGACGAGACATTCCGGAAGTTTGCGGAGAAATATCACATTGCTTTCGGCGAGACGCAGGCAGGCAAAGGCTGCATCACTTGGGAGCATCCGCTGAATCTCGGCGGCCTCGGCGAGACGGGCGGCCTCGGCGCGAACCTCCTCGCAGCGGAAGCCGACCTCGTCATCGGCATCGGCACGCGCTATACGGACTTTACAACGTCCTCGAAGTGGATCTGCCAGAACCCCGAGGTTGAGTACCTGAACATCAATGTGTCCCGCTTCCATGCGTACAAGATGGACGGCCTCCAGGTCGTCGCAGACGCGAAAGCCGCCCTCGAAGCACTCGATGCCGAGCTTTCCAAGACCGGCTACCAGACGAGCAAAGAGTATCAGGCGGCGGTCGCGGACTACAAGAAGCGCTATGATGCAGAAGCCGATCGCGTCTTCCACATCGAGTACACGGGCGATGACTTCGTCCCGGAAGTCAACGATGACCTCGACTTCAAGAAAGTCAGCAAGGAATTCATCGAAGTCACGAAATCCTCCATGCCGCAGACGCGCGTCCTCGGTGTGCTGAACGAGACCATCGACAAGAACGCCATCATCGTTGGTGCATCGGGCAGCCTTCCAGGTGATCTCCAGCGCGTCTGGCGCACGAAGTCTGTCGGCGGCTACCATGTCGAGTACGGCTTCTCCTGCATGGGCTATGAAGTCAATGCAGCCCTCGGCGTCAAGATGGCAGAGCCGGAGCGCGAAGTCTACGCGCTCGTCGGCGATGCTGCCTACATGATGCTGCATTCCGAACTTCCTCAGTCTATTGCCGAACACAAGAAGATCAATGTCATCCTCTTCGACAACATGATGAACGGCTGCATCAACAACCTCGAGATCGGTCACGGCCAGGGTAGCTATGGCACGGAGTTCCGTTTCCGCAACGAGAAGACCGGTCAGCTCGATGGCGGCTTCGTCCCCATCGACTTTGCGATGAACGCCCGTTCCTACGGCTGTGTCGCCTACACGGTGCACAATGCGGAAGAGCTCAAAGCAGCGCTCGAAGACGCGAAGAAACAGACCGTCTCCACGCTCATCGACTGCAAAGTCCTGCCGAAGACGATGGTCCACGGCTATGGCGACTGGTGGCGCGTCGGCGTTGCGCAGGTCTCGAAGAGCCAGAAAGTCCATGACTGCTATGAGAACCTCATGAAGCCGCATTACGACGCCGCGCGCAAATACTGACATCCCCCGTTCCTCTTTTTCCTCGATCTGACTTACCCCCCAAAAAAGAACTGATTGCCAGCCAGTCTTTGGATATTCCAAGGACTGGCTGGTTCTTTTATTGGCAAAAATGACAAAGAAACAAAGGTTTTCGTTTGTTCCTACCAGAATTTGGAGGAATTGCGCGGCAGTTTCCTCTATAATGAATTTTGTCAGATAAACCAATCCAAAGGAAAGGAAGCAACCAAAATGTTCCAACATCCATCGATCAAGGCGCGCGCCGGCGTCCTGCTATCCGCGCTCATGCTCGCTTGCAGCATGGCGTTCGCGGCGGAGCCGGATGAGGGCGTGCAGGTCTTGAAATTCGACCGGCCGGCGAATGTCGCGTCGATGCCGGAGAATTTCCGCACGAATCAGAGCGATTTCAAGCGCGTGCACGGCGATGTCTATCCGACGCGCGAAGGCCTTGAAGGCCTGAACGATTCGGGCAGCAGCGTGTTCTCGAAGAACGAGTTCCAATCGCTCTTGAAGCAGATCCCGGCAGAGAAGCAGAAGATCATCGTCGTCGATCTGCGCGATGAGTCCCACGGCTATATCAATGACCACGCAGTCAGCTGGTACAGCCGCTACAAGACATTCAATCAAGGCCTTTCCGCGCCGCAGGTCATGGCGCGCGAGGAAGCGCTCCTCAAGGCTGCGCAGGAGGCGGGAACGGTCGAGGTCGCGATGCAGGCGAAAGACAAGAGCAATTCGTTCGTCGCTCCGATCCGGGTCGATTCCGTCATGACGGAGAAGGAGCTCGTCGAGTCGCAGGGCGCGAAGTATTACCGCATCCCGATCATGGATTATTCGGCGCCGACGCGCGCGAATATTGATCAGTTCGTCGCGTTCTACAAGGCCCTGCCCAAAGGCACCTGGCTGCATTTCCACTGCGAGGCAGGCGTCGGCCGCACGACGATCGCGCTCAGCATGGTGGACATGATTCACAATGCAACGAAACTTTCCTATGACGAGATCATGACGCGCCAAGTCCTCCTTGGTGGCCAGGATGTCCGTCAGTCGGCGGCCACGACGACGGATCCGTACAAGAAAGTGAACTATCCGAAACGCGCCGCATTCACGCAGCATTTCTACGATTACGCCAAAGCGCATCCATCGCTCGACATCACATGGAGCCAGTGGTGCGACCAGCAGGGATATGATTTTTGAAGGATCTGAAGAAGGATGAGGAGGAGACTCATGAAAAAATCAGCACTCGCGTCTCTCGCACTGGCGGTGGCGATTTCCGTGCAGACGGGGACGGTCGCCCTCGCGAGCGAGCAGCCAGCTGGCAATCAGGCGAAGACCGCCAGGGAATTCAAGGCACCGGATCTTGCGCTCAAAGTGGACCGCTATGACAAAGACCAGCTGCCGCGCAACTTTCGTACCTGCAAAGATGCGTTCACAGGCATGACGCGCGATGGCGTGATGCCGACGGAAAAAGGTCTGAGGGATGAGAATGTCTCCGCGAGCAGCTGCTTCTCGGAAAAGGAGCTTGAGAAAATTCTCGCGACCATTCCAACGACGCCGGACAAGTTCTACGACATCGACTTGCGCCTCGAATCGCACGGCTATCTTGATGGCATGGCGGTCAGCTGGTATGCCTACAAGGATTGGGGCAACGACGGCTGGGATCCCGCAACGGCGAAGCACCGCGAGACGGATCAGCTCAATGACGCGATGATGAAGAAGCCCATAGAGGTTTACACGTTCGATGACAGCAGCAACGAGGTCGGCGAGCCGATCTACGTCATCTCGAAGAAAGCCAGCACCGAAGAGCAGATGGTCAAGAAGCACGGCGCGAACTACTTCCGCATCGCAATCGAGGATCATTTCCGTCCGGCGGATGCGCAGGTGGACCAGTTCCTCGACTTCTACAAGCAGCTCCCGAAAGATGCCTGGCTCCACTATCACTGCTATGCCGGCATGGGCCGCACGACGATCTTCATGATCATGCACGACATCTTGAAGAGCGCGCCGCAGGGCGTCTCGTTCGACGACATCATCAAGCGCCAGTACCTGCTCGGCAAAGTCGATCTGAGCGACATCCCCGATAAGAAGCAGAACTGGGAGCGCCAGCTCTACATCGAGCGCTACCGCTTCACGAAGCAGTTCTACGATTACGTCTGCGCCCATCCGAAGCTCGACATGCGCTATCAGGAATGGACGAAGCAGCACAACTACACAGACGGTGCCGTGAATTACCAAGGCTTCGTCTGGCGCCGCGACGCGGAGGACGTGGCCGAGCTGCCGCGCAATTTCCGCACCTGCCAGTCGCCGTACACGAACGAGATCACGGACAAAGTCGCGCCCTTCATGGAAAACCACCAGAATCCGACGCGCGAAGGCCTTGACACGCTGGACATTTCCGGCAGCGCCGAGATGTCGCGCAAAGGCTTTGCGGCAGCGCTCACGGAAATCAAGAAATACGCGAAAGGCCCCATCTACGACGTCGATCTCCGGCAGGAGTCGCACGGCTACTTCGACGGCACGCCCGTCAGCTGGTACGGCCTGCGCGACTGGGGCAACGCGGACAAGAACGAAGATCTCGCGCTGATCCAGAAGGATGAGAAAATGCGCTTGAAGGCCGCGCAAAACAGCAAGGACGGCGTCGTGACGGCAGACCTCGAGTCCGGCGCATACGACAAGTACGCGACGAACGTCGAGAAGCGGAACGTCCAGAAGGCGCAGACGGAGGAAGAGCTCGCCAAGGAGCTTGGTGTCAACTACTTCCGCATCCCGGCGCGCGACCATCTCTGGCCGTCGCCTGCGATGGTCGATCGTTTCATGGATTTCTACAAGACCCTGCCGGAAAATGCCTGGCTTCATTTCCACTGCGAAGCGGGTGCCGGCCGCACGACGGCATTCATGGTCATGACGGACATCTTGAAGAATCCGGATGTCTCGCTTGAGGACATCCTCGCCCGTCAGTACCTCATCGGCGGCAACTACACGGCCTACACGATCGCGAACCCGAAACCGAAAGAGTACAAGGCGCAGTATTACTGGGACAAGGCGCGCATGGTGAAGTGGTTCTATCGCTACGTGCAGGCAAACAAAGCCTCTGGATTTGCAGTCCCGTGGTCTGCCTGGATTGCGGAAAACGATCAGGTGGATTGAAATGATTCGGGCTTCCCGGACGATTTGCAGGAAGGAATCAATCAACATGAAAAAAATAGCAACAACCAGCGCCGCACTCGCGGCCGCCCTGCTCCTGCCAACATTTCCTGCTGCCCCGGCATCTGCCGCCGCGCAGGATCCTGACGTGCAGGATGTCACGCAGATGAAAGCGGAGATCCAGCAGCTGACCGACCGCCTGAACACGCTCGAGGCGCAGCTCGCGAAAGCCGGAAAGGATGCCGGGAAAGCGGACAAGAAGAAAGCGCCGGAGCTCAAATGGTCTGGCTCGACGAAGGTCGGCTACATGTACGATCAGAACAAGACAAGCAAGTCGAAAGGCGAGATCCGCCTCAAGGCGAAGACAAAAGTCGATGACCGCTATGACGTGGCATTCGGTTTGAAATTCAAGGCGACGCAGTCCGAGGGCGGCGATGAAGCGTATCCTTCAGAGAAGAACCGCGTGAAGCTCGATGAGGCATCGGTCGGGCGGCAGTTCGGCCCCGTGTACCTGAAAGGCGGCGTCCAGTCCGCGACCATCGGCGAAGGTCTCTGGCTCGGCAAGAGCAGCATCAACATGGTGTCGGCGAAATACGATGTCACGCCCCGCGATGCGCTTTATCTCGGCTACGGCCGCGATTCGCAGGCGTATCTTGCGGAAGAAACCTCGAAACCGCGCGCACGCACGCTCGCGTTCCTCCAGTATCAGCACACGTTCGCGGAGGATGCGCTCCTCGGCATCTACGGCGGCAAGCAGCAGCCGGAGAGCTATCTCGGCATCTACGCGGAAACGCCGGTCGTCGGCAAGCTGCATTTCTGCGGCGAGTTCGTGCACAATACGAACACGGATCACGCTTTCAATGAAACGGACAGCGATGGCAATTCCATCAAGTATGGCTACAAATATTATGGCTCGAAATCCCATGCGGACGGCTATCTCCTGAGCCTCGCGTACGGCAAGGCGGAGAAGAAAGGGGATTTCGTCCCGAGCATCAACTATTTCAACGTCGATCAGAACCTTTTCATGAATTCCAACTATACGTCGTATGATGACTATATCGGAGAAGAAGGGTTCAAGGGCTTTGGCGTCGTGCTCGACTACATGACGAGCGACCACTCGAAACTCTCCCTCGAACGCTATTGGGCGCACACGAAGCCGGACGATGCCAACCGGAAAAACGGCACGGGCAAATCTTTGGAGAAGGCTCCGTACGACGTCCTTTACCTCAAATTCACGACGAAATTCTGATTGCGCCGTTCTTCTTTCGGCAGAGAGCCGCAGCTCCGTGGCAATCACGAAGCTGCGGCTTTTCCGTCCTTCGGCAGCAGTTCCCCAAAAAGCAAAAAATTTTATAAAAGAGGCGAGAAAAGCAAAAAATTGGATTCAATACCGGGAGATGCCGCACGTATAATGAGGAATGGAAATGAGAATGGCTGCAGGAACAGGAGGATGCAGAAAAAATGAAATGGATCAACGATGTGCGGGTGTCCGTCAAAATCCTGGCACTCGCGGTGATTGCGGCTGTCGCTCTGCTGTCGGTCGGCTACACGGGGTACAGCATGCTGCAGGCCTCGAATTACCGCATGAGCAAGATGTACAACCAGAAGCTCAAGAACGTGCAGATGGTCAGCGAGCTCAAGTATTTCATGCGCGACATGCAGGTGCACGAGCTGAACCTCGCGGACAGCACAGATCCGGCAGTGCAGGAAAAGAACCGCAAGACGATCGAGAGCATCAATGACCGCTTCCATCAGACGCTCGACGCGTACGAGGAAAA
>Ga0256404_1005980_pt1 | contig 20703 bp, 10 predicted proteins | sample RumenRJG_01DNA_FD_185990 | JGI IMG/M metagenome (GOLD analysis project Ga0256404, IMG submission 185990) | Bovine rumen microbial communities from Lethbridge, Alberta, Canada - RJG_01 | ecosystem: Host-associated > Mammals > Digestive system > Stomach > Rumen | place: Canada: Alberta | collected...
GCTATATCTTTGGAGCGGCAACTCTGGATGATGATAGAGTATGGGCCCAGTTTATAGCAAATGTGGTACGTGGCGAGAATATCTTACTTAAGAGCGCAGGTGCTCCATACAGATCCTTCTGCTATGTAACAGATACAGCTCGCGCTATACTTCGCGTGCTTCTATCTGGTGAAAATATGCAGCCATATAACATTTCCAGTAAGATCGGAAATGTTACGATACGTGGTTTTGCTAGAAAAGCAGTGGAGGCTTTCCCAGAGAGACAGTTGTCACTAAGCTTTGCTAATCCTGAAGATAGAGCAGAACCAGAAATAGATTACACCAAGCAGACTCCTGAAATCATGAATTCGGACAGATTAGAGGCGCTTGGATGGAGTGCGAAAGTCGATATTACTGAAGGAATCAAACGCGCAGTTTCAATCCTCAGCGAATGAGTCACTAACCACGTCCGACGTAACAAGTGACTCAAAAATGAGTCACCTGTTACGTCGGACGTAAATGCTGACTCATTTGTTTGAAATAGGGTGTTTAAACACATACAAAACACACATAAACAGTTGCGATTTTGATGGAAAAATGATAGACTATATTGGTAAAAGTGGGTAACTATACGATAATCCCACGAGTGAAAGAGGAAATAGTACATCACATGGTAAAATTAGCTAAAATACTTATCGGTCTGGCGGCCGCATTTCTGCTATTCGTAGTAGTTGATGAATATATAGATGATTACAAAGATGCTTATAACGAAGAGCTCACCAGCATGGAGAGCCACGACGGCGAAGAGGTTATGGTAGAGATACCGAAGGATTCGTCTGTTAAGGATATAGCAGCCATACTTCATAAAGAGGGTCTTATAAAGTTTGAGAGAGCATTTGTTAAGCGCCTTCAGGACTCTCAGTATAGAGGAAAACTTAGAAGCGGTACATTTAAACTCCACAAGGGTATGAATACTCTTGAAATGATGGAAGTCATGGCTCAGGAGGATGAGGACTCAAAGGTACTGAAGCAGCTGGTTATTCCTGAGGGATATACCATAGATATGATTGCTGCAAAGTGTCAGGAAGAAGGAATCTGCTCATCAACCGAGTTTGTAAATGCTGTTAAGTCAGTTACTGCTTCTGATTTTGATTATCTAAATGATGTTCCAAGCGGACAGGGCGTTAGATATAAGCTGGAGGGATACCTCTTCCCAGCAACATATGATATTACTAAGAATACAACGGCTAGTGATCTGGTTAGAATGATGTTAAATGCATTTGAAGCCTATTACACAGCCGAGATGAAGGATAAAGCAACAGAAAGGGGGCTTAATTCGTTTCAGGTACTTACGCTTGCGTCAATCGTCGAGCGTGAGGCAAAGCTTGATGAGGAGAGACCTAAGGTCGCATCAGTTCTCTATAACCGTATTAATGCAGATATGCTATTCCAGGTAGACTCAACAGTGTTCTATGCGGTTACAGATGGAAGATATGATGTTAACGAACTTTCATCAAGTGACTTGGCAGTAGATTCACCTTATAACACATATGTTTATAAGGGAATGCCAGCAGGACCAATATGTAATCCAGGACTTGCTTGTATAACAGCGGTTCTTTATCCTGATGAGACGAATTATTATTACTTCTATCTCGTAGATGAGGAGAAGGGTGAACATGTCTTTTCGGAGACACTGGATGATCATTACAATGCAATGATCGGTGGTACTGATACTAATGGAGATGGTAAGCCGGATATTGATCCGGACGAAAGCTTCAAGAATAGTACCGAAGAAGATTCAGCGGATGATCAATCAGACGACTAGAATACGCAACTTAAAGGAGGGTATGGTAATACCATGAGAAGCTTTTACTTTACTGCAAAGAACATCGGAAAAGATAGATATCTAACCTATATCATGGGCGAGGGTACAGAACTTGATGAGGATGCTCTTGATTATTGCGAAGAAAATGAGATGCCACAGATAGTGGATATATTGTATGAGGAAGATGATGATTTCGATTATCTGACCTACGATATTTCAGGTCTCATGACACTTGAAAAGTTCACTGGAGAGGTAATAAACAAAGAGGTTGTACTGAAGATGCTTAGAAACATTTCACTTGGAATGATAAGTATCAAAGAGTGCGCGATACCACTTTCTTACATTATCCTCAATAAAGGATTTATGTACGTAAATCCTGACACATTAAATATTCAGTTCCTTTACCTGCCTGTTGAAGGAGATGCTTCCGTAGCAACAGAGTTTAAGGGCTTTGCTAGACAGCTGGTAGCTGGAATGAGATTTAACGTAGAGGAAGATCTGTCATACGTTGGACAGCTTCTTACATATATTAACGGAGATAGTTTCAATCTTAGAGGTCTTATCGGACTCACAGAAGCGCTGATGAAAGATTCAGGAATCGGATTTGGTGAGACAAATGATATCTCTACCGATGATGGTTCCGAAGTAGTCGATAGTGTAGATCCATCAGTTCTCGCTGCTGAAGAGAAGAAGGATATCATGAGTGAGCTTCAGTCGACATCTGCAGAGGATCTTCCGGAAATCGGAGATGATGAAGAGGAAGAAGATGAGGTAGAAGAGATCGAACTTGAGGAGGTTCCAGAGCCTGTTAAGGAACCGGAACCAGAACCAATTCCAAATCCAGTACCTACACCTGTCGTAGATGATGATGAAGAGGAAGAAGAAGTTATCCATGAGGATGGAACAGGTATTACTATTACAGAACCTGTTAAGGTTAGCAAGGCAGCTATGCTAAGAGCAGCAGCTGAGGCGGCTGCAGAGGAAGCTGAACATGCAGCTGAAGAAGAATCATCCGAGGATGCCAAGAATAAGAAGGGCAAGAAGGATAAAGGCGAGGCAGCTGAGGAAGCAGCAGAAACTAAGAAGGAAGGCGGCGGCCTGCTAAGCAACATCACACAGAAGGGAACAGAAATAGTTGAGAATACTATTTTAGGTAGTGAAGGTGCTTATGTAATCAATCCTTACCTTAAGAGAGTTAATACAGATGAGATCATCATGATCAACAAGCCTGTATTCAAGATAGGAAAGGCAAGCAGGGGTGTTGACTTCCATGTAGGCGGAAATGGTGCAATTAGTCGTCAGCATGCAATCATTCTTCACAAGGGTGACAGTTATTACATAAAGGATAACAAGTCAACCAATCATACATATGTGAACGGTGAGGCAGTTCCAGCCGATGAAGAAGTTCTTCTTAAGGATGGAGCAACCATTACACTCGGTGACGAGGACTTCACATTTAAGTTAGGATAATATTTCAGGATAGTTCAGGGTCATTTTGGCTCTGGACTTCCTGTCGTTTTAGGAAATAGGCAAATTTGGGGGTAAAAATGGAGAAGAAAAATATCTACTTTGAGAACAACGGGGCTAGCATAGCCATGAGATATGACATGCTTCCCACAGATGAATTAGATGACGCGGCACTTGAAAGACTGAAGACTAATATTCCTGATGGAATAGCTATGACTCAGTATTCAGATGTAGACGCAAGAAGAATATGTTATGCATATATACCATCATCTGTTCAGTTGTCTTCATTTCTAAAGAAACAGCTCTCTAAAGTTGAAGTTCTTACAGTGCTTAAGAACATCATTACAAGTTTGGATATTGGCAAGTTCAGCATTCCAGTGAGCTACGTTGTTAAGGATCTTGACTTTGTGTATATCGAAGAACAGTCCCTTAAGACATTCTCATTTATGATCCCTATAAAAGGTCAGGTTATGGAAGTGTCTGAAATCCCGGATTTTCTGCGAACTGTTGTTTCATACATGAAGTTCCGTGAAGAAGACACAGACAATTATGTTGCTAAGATCCTGACATGTATCAATTCAGATAGATTTTCACTTAATGATATAAATGTTATGGTTAGCGAAATGCTTCTTGAGGTTGGAGACGCTATGCAGCCTGTGCAGCCACAGGGTATGGCGAAGGTTGATAAACTCGGCGTTATGAGAAACAGAGTTGTTCCTCCAACACCTCAGGTGGTTCAGCAACCAATGTTCGATCCGAACATGCAGCAATTTGGTGGTCAGCCGCAGCAGTATGGCCAGCCACAGTTCAATCCAAATATGCAGCAATTTGGTGGTCAGCCACAGCAGTATGGTCAGCCACAGCAGTTTGATCCAAATATGCAGCAGTATGGCCAGCCACAGTTTGATCCAAATATGCAGCAATTTGGTGGTCAGCCGCAGCAGTATGGTCAGCCACAGCAGTTTGATTCAAATATGCAGCAGTACGGTGGTCAGCCACAGCAGTTTGATCCAAATATGCAGCAATATGGCCAGCCGCAGTTCAATCCAAATATGCAGCAATTTGGTGGTCAGCCACAGCAGTTTGATCCAAATATGCAGCAGTATGGTCAGCCACAGCAGTTCGATCCGAATATGCAGCAATATGGTCAGCCACAGCAGTTCGATCCAAATATGCAGCAGTATGGTCAGCCACAGCAGTTTGATCCAAATATGCAGCAGTATGAACAACCACAGCAGAATGAACAGCCAGTACAGAGGTTTGATCCTATGACTGGACTTCCATTAGATACACCTGTTCAGCAGGAACCAGTACAGGAGCCAGAAGCACCAGTAGCAGAGGAACCAGTACAGGAGCCAATTAAGAGATTTGATCCAATGACAGGAATGCCGCTCACAGAAGAGAGTGTGGCACCAGAGGCAGTACAGAAACCAGAACCTGTTAAGAGATTTGACCCAATGACAGGAATGCCGCTTGTAGAGGAGAATGTAGCACAAGAGGCAGAACCTGTAAAAAGATTTGATCCAATGACAAGACTTCCACTTACTGATGAAGTTCCGCAGGAACCAGTAGCTCCGGAGATTCCACAGCCAATGCAGGAGCCGGTTGCACCACAGGAACCAGCGGCACCACAAGGACCAGTATTTACAGATGGAATGTTTACAACTGGTCCACTGACATCACAGGAACCAGCATCAATGCAGGAGCCAGTGGCACCACAGGGACCAGTATTTACGGATGGAATGTTTACAACTGGACCGCTGACACCACAGGAGCCAGCGCCAATGCAGGAACCAGTGGCACCACAGGGACCAACATTCCCAGATGAAATATTTAATGATGGGTTACTTGAACCAGTAGCACCAGAAGAGCCACAAGAGCCACAAGCTCCAGTTGCACCAGAGGTACCACAGGAGCCTGTAGCGCCAGAAGTACCACAGGAGCCTGCACAGGAAGAACAAAAACAACCTGTACAGCCACCTCAGAGACCTGATGGTGAGATGAACGATGAGATGTTCAATATCGACGATCTCATGAAGATGGAACCTGAAGGCGATAAAAAGACGGAAGAGACACCAGTACCTGAAATAGCACCTGATTTATCTACATATGAGTCAGCGGTTGCAGACCTGATAAAGCCTCATTTTGTCAGAGAAAAAACTGGTGAGAAGATATATATCACTAAAGATGAATTCAAGATTGGTAAGTCAAGAATTCACAGTGATTACTCAATAGAGAAGAATACAGCAATCAGCCGTGTTCATGTTATCGTTATTCGCAGAAATGGCGTTAACTACTTGAAGGATAACAACTCAACTAATGGAACCTATGTTGATGGCGAGAGACTTGAGCCAGGCAGAGAGGTTCTTCTGAAAAATGATATGAAGATTAAGTTCGGTGACGAAGACTTCACATTTTTATTAAGAGATGAGTAAACGGAGAAGGGAATAATTGTAGTTATGGAATATACTGCTACATATAATACCGATATTGGTATTAGAAAAAGCACAAATCAGGATTCGGTTGCAATTAGAATAATAGATACTCCTGATGGTCAGGTTGCATTTGCAATAGTATGTGATGGAATGGGAGGACTAGCAAAGGGGGAGCTAGCTTCCAAGGAGGTTATTACATCATTTTGCAGATGGTTTGATGAAGAGTTTACTTCACAGGTGGTCGAGCAGACATTTACGGCGCTTAGACTTAGAGATGATTGGAACAGCATTATTCAGACTGAAAACAGACTTCTCGGCATATATGGATCAGATAATAACATAATGCTTGGAACCACTGTTTCAGCAATACTGATGTATAAGGATGAGTTCTATATCGTTCATGTCGGAGATAGTCGTGTGTATGAACTTCATAATGACAAGGTTCGTATCCTTACTAAGGATCAGACATTTGTTGCAAGGGAAGTGGCTGCTGGAAGAATGACTCCGGATGAGGCAAAGGTCGATCCGAGACGAAGCGTACTCTTACAGTGCGTTGGTGCATCAGCTAAGGTAACACCTGACTTTCTTAAGGGGAAGGTTCAAAGGGACGCGGTTTACTTTGTATGTTCCGATGGTTTCAGACATCAGATCTCTGATCAAGAGATTATGGAGAAACTTGGACCTAAAAATGTTAACAGTATGGAAGAGTTTAAGTATGGATGCGTATATCTAACAGAACTCGATAAGAACCGTAAGGAATCTGATAACATAACAGTTGCAGCTATTAAGACTAAATAATGGGGTTTAGAAAATGTTAAAAGAAGGCACAGTCCTAGACGAAAAATATGAGATCCTGAGACGAATCGGCGAAGGTGGTATGTCTACTGTATATCTTGCACGTAACAACCGCATGAATATGCAGCTTGCCGTTAAGGAAATCAAAAATGATGGTTCTAAGAGTACGGAGATACTTCTGAAGGGCCTTGAGCGAGAGGCTAACATTCTTAAGGATGTGGATCATCCAGTTATCCCTCGTATCATAGATATCGTAAAGCATGGCTCAACTATCTGCGTAGTAATGGACTTCGTAGAAGGTGAGAACCTCGCTGATAAACTGAAGGAAGTTGGAAGCTTCTCTCAGGATCAGGTTATAGAGTGGGGTCTCGAGCTTGCTTCGGCTCTTGAATATCTTCATTCTATGAATCCTCCTATTATATATCGTGATATGAAGCCATCTAACGTTATGCTTAAGCCGGATGGCGGAGTAAAGCTTATCGACTTTGGTACAGCTAAGACCTACGATATCGAGAACAATGCTGATACAACAGCTCTCGGTACTAGAGGATATGCGGCACCAGAGCAGTTTGGTGATGCTCAGGGACGTGGTATCTACAAGACAGATGCACGTACTGATATCTACAATCTGGGAGCAACACTCTATCATATCGTAACAGGAAAGAATCCTCAGGAACCTCCATACGAGATGGTTCCTATAAGACAGGTTAACCCTATGCTTTCAACAGGTCTTGAACAGATCATTTTGAAATGTACAAAGGCTAACCCAAATGAGAGATATCAGTCATGTTCAGAGCTTATATATGCTTTGGAACATTATACAGAGCTTGATGATAGCTATATAGCTGAGCATAAGCGTAGACTCACTATGTTCACTGCGACAGTAGGTGCAACAGTGCTTTGTACAATACTTGCACTTGTAGGAAATGCAGGTAGGAACAAGATAAATGCAGAAAACTATGCGGCTTACATCGAGCAGGGTAATGACTTCAAGACAGAAGGGCTCTACTCACAGGCAGCGTCAAAGTACCGTGAGGCATTTGAGTTAAATGGTGAAGACGCCGAGGCATACACAAAGTATATCGATACATACATTGACGAGAACAGCGACATTGATAGCAAAGAGGATATGGCTCTTGAAGATGGATTAAATGTCGTAGCAAATCGTATAAAGAATGGATATGCAAAGGTTGACCAGAATGCAGAGGTTCTCTATAAGATGGGACTCACATACTTCAATGAAGTTGGCGATTATAACGCTGCAGCGAAGTATTTCGGCATGGTTGACTCTAAGGATGAGGATTACGGTGATCTTGCAGATTATTATGGAAGCATCGCGCTTATCCTTTCAAGTACAAATGTTAATGTAAATGAACTGATTGATAAGGTAAATGGATTTGCATCCTACAACTCCACAAGCCTTACAAATGATAATAGACAGAAGTTTGAGAACTATCAGATGGTAGGTAAGATATATGTTACTTATCTGAGTGTTCCTGGAGTTCCAGAGCAGGCTGAAGCAACAATGAGCACAGCTGTTAAGGACCTTGAGAGCTATACAGGCGAAGATACAGCGGATTTCTTCTATAGTTATAACAGCAATCTTGCAGATATTTATTATGCACTTGCTGAATCAGCAGAAGAAATAGATGAATCTGATTATAAGTTGGCTCTTAACTATTATCAGGAAGTTATAGATCAGATACAGGGTAAAGTAAATGTATCAGATACTTCTGACAGTGCTTCTATAAAGTCATATGTACAGTCTTATATCAACAATATGTGTCGTATGGCTGATATATATGGGAAACTAGGTGATCATGATAATACTGTGGCTACATATAAGGCTGCAGAGGATGCACTTGGAGCAAGCAATTCAAATGCAGTAAAGGTGTACTCGGATCATTTGAATTACCTATATACATACTTTGAATCAAATCAGCAGGATCCTGGAAAATGGACAAATGCCCAGAAGGAAGAAATCCTTGCTGTATATGAAGCTGGTAACAAGCTTGACGGAATCAGCAGTAATCCTAACTGGATCAAGCGTTCCTCAACTATGGAAGGTCTAAGCGACGGTTCTATTGAGAAGAAGGAAGAAACTACTACAGAATCTTCTTCAGATACCTCAGAAGAAACTGGCGAAGACAATACAGATAATGGGGAGGAGTAAGCTATGGGATTATATAATGCATTATTTTTTGGAGGACTCATCCTTGCTATCATTTTCCTGATACTATCTGTGATTCTTTTCTTTGTATTAGATGTTCCAAAAGCATTTGGTGTAGTTACAGGAAAGACTCAGCGAAAGGCTATCGAAGAGATTAGAAGTGGAGGCGCTGCTTCGTCAACTAAGAAGAAGAGAAGCAGACTCAACCTTGGAAATATTCAGGCAAGAGATGTAGATGTATCTGAGGCGGCTAGAACATCTGGACTTCTTAGAAAAGAGAAAACATCAGGTCTTTTATCTAGAAGGAAGAAGGATGATCTGTCTGGTGAGCTTGAAAGAAATAGACTCGAAAGAGAGAGACTTGAGAGAGAAAAGGCTGAGAGAGAGAAGCAACGTGCAAGCGAAACTGCAGATGCGGTAGCTCGAAAGGCGGCAGAGGATGCTAGAGCTACTTCTGAAAAGGATAGAAAGAGAGCTATTAAGGCTCTTGATGAGGAAGATACAGAAATCCTCACATATAAGGATATGAAATCAAAGGACGGCAGCGAGGATACAACATCCGTTCTCGAAATGGAACAGGCTACGGACATACTTACGGCAGGCGAAGAAATGTATGACGAAGCTGATGAAACCGAAACTGACGTACTTATTAAGGATTCCAAAGCAACACTCGAAGATGAGTATGATGCTGAAGAAACCGACCTGCTCAGAGTCAACACAAAGGTCGATGAAGATGATGGAGATGCAACCGATCTTCTGAGACATATACCAGATGATGAACTATATGATGACGACCTCGATGAAGAGTATAACCCTGAGATAGATAAGACCGACGTACTTACAGTGGACGAAGCCGGTCTTACAAGTGAAGATATATACGGAACCTATAATCCAGAGATGACAGCCGTACTGAGAAGTGACATGGCACCCGGTGAAAACTCAGTCAGAAGCAGTTCAGGTAAAGAACTGCCAGGCATCACAGTCATCTACAGTGAGACAATTGTTCACACTGAAGAGAGTTTATAAGGGAGGATACGATAATATGATAAATAAATTTTCGAAAGGAAAAGAGCATACTCGCCGTCCGCTGCCAGTTCGTGCGCTTGCGATACTGTTGGCTTTTGCTATGGTGCTCTCGGTTCTATATATCAGCAACCGACGTAATAAAGTAGAAGCTGCTACGTCGATAACAGATTCTACATATTTTCAAGCTAATATAATAGGAGCTTCATCTCCAATACAGGATGATATGAATAGCGCATTTAATGTATATGTTCCTGCTAGTGATACTTATGAAGTGAAGTTTGGTAATCTTCCAACTTTTCCAGGAGGTACACAGACTGTAAAAATGCTTGAATCAAGCGGTACTTATTCCACTTCGGATTCAGAAGGTGCTGTTGATGTAACTGTAACATATACTTATGGATGGTATATTGGAGAAGCAGAGGTATCAGAAGTTAGCCCAACTGCTGAAGGTACTGTGTTGTGTCTTAAAAAAGTTTGTAGTTATAAACTTGCTGACTCTACAGATATTACTTCGTCGGTTACAAGTGAGAGTAAGTTAGATAAAACACTTCTTACTGCAACTTTTAAAACTTATACACCAAGTACACCAACATATAGTTCTGGCTCTATTGCAGATAGTGATTATACAAATAGACCATCTAACGGAAATGATAAGTATTATGGTAGTGTATCATATTATCAAAGTGGTACAGGAACGACGTTAGAAGATCTTAATACTAAATTAAATAATTTAGGTGAAAATGAAAGTATAAGTGGCGTTTCAAAGACGATAACAGTTCAACCTGGCGGTGAAGGAACGACAATTTATACTTTAGTCGATTCATCTTATGGCACTATTTATACAAAAAATGATACTCTGTTAGTGAAGTATTGGAGTAAGGTTGGTGATGCTGCTAGACAAGAATCCGCAGCTAGTAGTTCTAATTCAGTTGCTCTTGATAAAGTAGCGCCAAATCAAACAGTACAATTTGGTTTTTCTACAGATGTAGCTTTATCAGCTGGTGATGGTGAGATTTCAGTAACTAAATCTGCTGGTGCTCCGGATGCAACAATTTCAAATCCTACAGGAAATGAATATATATTTGAGATTTCTGGAGATAATCCTGCTGCTAATACAGGTACTTTTACTTATACAGTATCAATTAATGATAGTAAATCATTTGGGACTACATATCAGCAAACTGCAACGATTAATTATAGTGTGACATATGATGGTGGAACTCCAACTATTGAGAGTATTAAAGTCAATGATGCGACTGCAAATAAAGATGGCAACTATTATGTGACAACAGATAGTGCAAATATCAGTGCTACTGCAGTTAAGAATACAGAAAATGGTGCGATAAATAGTACATCGTTTACTTGTTCGGATACAGAGGTGACAGCTTCTGCAAGTACTGATGCAGGTACAGGAGCTATTACAGGTTCAATAAGTGGGCTTAAAAAAGGGCCTAATACATTTAATATGAGCGTAACTAGTAGCTATGGTATTTCGTCTGCTAGTTCTGAAGTAAATGTATTTTATGATCCGGATTCGCCATACATTATAAATACTGAAACTACTAAGCTGGCAGTTAGTCAGACGATTGATTCTACAGCAACAGCTGTAAATGCTTCCTATGATGAAGGTGCAAAAACATATAAAGCTGAAGTGTCAGGATTTTATGCGACATCAGTAACAATTCCAGTTAGTGATACGTATGAAGCCACTGCTAGTGGAATTGCAAGTGTAACAGTGAATGGAGCATCACAAACAATTAGTGGTAGTAAAGTAACTATTTCGTCAGCTGCTGCATCAGATCAAAATAGTGATTCTAAAATAGATGAGAATGATGATCCAAGATTAGGTGGTCAGGATGAAACATATACTATAGTTGTAACTGATAAAGCTGGTAATTCTCAAACATATACACTTGTATTAGATTATCTAAATGAAATACCACTTGTTACAGCAACATTTAATGAGGATCCAATTGATTCTTCAAATAATTACTTCCACTGGAAGGGCAATAATAGAACAGCTACAGTTACTTATAAGGTATATACAAATGTAGATTTAGAAGTATCGGATGCTACTAAGAAGCCACATATTATGATGACTTCTACAGCAACAACTACTGAGACTAGAGTTGAACTAAAATCAATTGGTAGTCGTACAACTTCTGATAATGCAAATTATAAGTATATGTACGTGCTGGATTATGATTATCCAAATGCATCAATGTCAGAGTATCATCTTAAGTTAGATGTTCAGAATGTGCATGGTTATTCGTATTCATATGAAACTGAAGTCAGAAGTGTTGATATTTCAAAGCCGGGAGTAAATGCTCCAACTAGTACGGCTTGGCATTCTAGTTTAGAATTATCAGTACAGATTCCTGATGGTACATATTCGTCAGGTGTTGATTATGTAGATGCAGAGGGTACAACACAGACTAAATATACCTCTTTTGATGCGGATAATAAGTTTACTGCTGTGGTAAATGAATCTGCTGGTACAGCAGGAACAAATGTTAAGTTTACCGCATATGATAAGGCTGGAAATGTTATAGATGCTCCTTGGACAGCGACATATTTTGTGGATCAGAAGCCTCCAAAAACAGGACTTCAGATATCAGGTGTTACTGTTACTGATGGTACGGTTGATACAACTGTAGTAGATCTTCAGACGATTCCAACTATTTCATATGCGCCAACAGATACACCTAGTGGAATAGTTCCTGCAAAGACAAAGGCTGAAATAAGTGATGGAACAACCCCAAAGACACTTAATGAAGCTAGTACTTCATTATCTGATTACTTTACTGTAACAGATGATAAGATATATACAATTACTGTATATGTTGAAGATCAAGCTGGAAATAGTAATACAACAACTAAGAAAATCAAGGTTGATAGTGATAAACCAGTAGTGAAAGTTGCTGTAGATGATCCTTCAGCACCTACAAAAGGTATTGATCCTTATTACAACACTGATGTAAAAGTAAAACTTACTATTACAGATACAAATATTGATGAGAGTACTATACAGGTATTAGATAATGATGATCCTGTAACTGTTTCTTGGGATGATTCTAATCCAGCTAATTTGATTGGATACTATACAACATCAACTGTTGGATCTCATACTATCAAGCTTACAGCTAAGGATGATTCGGGAAATGCTCCTGATCCTGAGTATGCGACAACTACATTTACAGTTGATAAGGAAGCTCCTACAATCAAGACATACTTAGATGATGAAGAGTATAATGCAACAACTGCTTATAAGCTTTCATCTGCTACATCTAAGATGACAGTTACAGATGACTATAGTAGAGATACTGCTGATGAGAGAGTAACTGTTAAACACACTACTCCTACAGGTGAAGTTAAGACAGAAGTTAAGGGTGGCGCTGGTCCATTTACATTTGCTGAAGATGGATACTATGAGTTGAAATATGAAGCAATCGATAAGGCTGGTAACCCTGCAAGCAAGGTAATCGGATTTACAGTCGATGGTGCTAAGCCAGTACACAATATGTATGTAACAACAAGCGCTGCTAAGTCTGCAAAGTATTCAACTACTTATAGCAACAAGGTTGGAAAGTTTAATGACTACAGTGATCAGGAAGAATATACATATGGTCAGTACTTCAATACAGATGTATTTATCGATGTAGCATACTTTGATTACAACATAGAGTCAGTTACAGTATATGATAATGGCACACCTATTAATGTTAACTGGGCAACTGATGGCGGTTATGGAAGAGGAACTATCGCTATATCAAGCGAAGGTTACCATGAGATAAAGATGTCATCAGTAGATAAGTCTGGAAATGAAGTAACAGATTCAGGTTCATCAGCGCTTTACTTTACTATTGATAAGACTGATCCTGAACTTACAACATATCTGAATGGTGCAGAGTATTCAGCAGATAATGCACATGTTGAGAAGGGTATCGCACAGGTTAGTATATCTGATGCAAATCCGGATGATGATGATATCATTCTTATAGCTGTTAGAGAGCTTCCAGCAGGTGGTTCAGATAACTCATCATATGCTGGCGTAAATGGACTTGAGTTTACTCTTGATGGATATTACTCAGTATCATATACAGTTACAGATAAGGCTGGTAATTCATCTACAGCAACTTATGGTTTCTACGTGGATACAGATTCTCCAGTACATAATATGTATGTTACATCAGAGAATCCACCAAAGTTCAGTTCATACAAGAATACTTATAGCAACCCAGTTGGAGTATTTAACGCTAGAGCTTCACAGGAAAACTATGAGTATGGACAGTACTATAATGGAAATGTAAATGTTGAGCTTAATGTATTTGATTATAATCTTGATTGGGTTTATGTTTCAGATAACGGCGTAGAGCTAAGTCCTACATGGACATGGAACGGAGCATACGGAACTGCTACTGTTACTCTTATGTCAGAGGGATATCATGAGCTCAAGATGTGGTCTAAGGATTTATCTGGAAATGAGACAGATGACACTGATCCAGCTAAGATGATCAGACTTTATATTGATAAGACTGCACCTGGTATTACAACATACGTAAATGGCTCGCTTTATTCAGAAGGTTCAGGCGTTAGATATCTGAACACTAATGCAAGTGTACAGGTTTCTGTAAATGATACAAATAAAGATACAACAGATCTTGTAAGAACAAGTAAGATGACACCTCCGGGTGGTTCGGCTTCTTCATCAACAGAGAATGTTGGAGAAACTACTGAGAACTACTCAACAGAGGCTGATTACGAAGTTCAGTATGTTGCTACAGACCTTGCTGGTAATAAGAGCGGTACAAGAAATGTACAGTTCAGAGTTGATAAGACTCCACCACAGCTTTCAATCACTGGTGATGGTACTTCGACAGCTAAGTCGGTTCCAGTATCATTTGGAATCAAAGAGGCCTTCTACTGGGATATGACAAGTGCTAAGTACTCTATCTACAAGAAGAAGGACGGCACAGGCGAGAGTCTTGAAAAGACTACTGATTTTACACCAAGAAGCTCAAATGATAGTCAGAGCTACACAATTACTGAAGATGCTGAGTACAGATTCGAGTTCAGTGCAGAAGATAAGTGTGGTAATAAGACAGAGACAAAGGGTACACTCATCAAGGATGGTACTGCTCCTATAATTCTTCTGTCAGGTGTAAGCAACTACGACAAGACAGATAAGGAAGTTACACTTAATATATCTGTAGATGAGGCATTCTACTCAACTAATAAGGTTACTCTTACAGGTACCAGAACAGATATAGATGGTAAGACAACAAATATTGACTTTAACCAGTTTACAACTAATCGTACAAAGGTATCACAGCTCGAGCAGCTCTTCAAAGAAGATGGTATCTACGATATAACAGTTACATCAACTGATAAGGCTGGAAACTCTTCAACAAAGACGCTTCATTTCACTATCGATACTACAGATCCTGAGATTGGTGATCTTTCAAAGTATGATAAGGTTAAGACTAACAAGTTCGAATGGGATGTTGATCTTGATGAATTAGTAAAAGATCTGACAGTATGTGATATATCAGTATACATGGATGGTTCACTTTACGACGGAACTACTGAGATAGCTGATGGCTCACATGTTCTGAGAGTTGAGGCTGTTGATGAACTTGGACACAAGTCATATAAGGAAGTAACGTTTGTTCTTGATACTAAGGGGCCAAATATCATCATTTCAAATGTTGAAGACGGCGACAGACTCCTTGAGTCAACTGAAGTTACAGTAACAGTTGAGATTGATGAAGATCTTCTTGATACAGTATCGCTGAATGATAAGTCAGTTACAGTATCTGAGAATAAGGCTACCTTCACTATTAATTCGAAGGGTAAGTACAGAATAAATGCTACAGCTCATGATGAAGCTGGTAATACATCTTCAACTGAGATAGAGTTTACATTTGGTAAGCAGGCTAATATCTTACTGATAGCAATTATCGCTGGTGTGGCAATCATCCTTCTGATAATCCTAATGCTACTTATCAAGCGTAGACGTGAGAATTACTATTAAATAAAATGAATGAGTCACCGGTCTCTTAGCTGGTGACTCATTTTTAGCTAAGAGGTAAATGATGAAAGAAAGATTTAAAGGTATAGTATTTGATATGGACGGAGTCATTCTCGACTCAGAGAAGATTTACAGAAAGTATGAATACGTCGCAGCTGAAAGATATGGACTTCCTATGGATAATATAGAAGAGTTTTGCAACAGAATAGCGGGTGGAACAAAACATACAAATAAGATAGTTTTTAAGGATTTCTTCCATACGGATATTGATTATATGGAGTACCGAGATGTGGTATCTAAAGGCGTAGAATCATATGCGGCAGAACATGGATATGAGGTTAAACCTGGAATAAAGGAACTATTTGATTTTCTAAAGACGAGAGGTATTAAGATAGCTCTAGCAACCTCGACAGATAAGGACCGTGCAACCAAGTTTTTGGAACCACATGGTCTTCTTCCTTACTTTGATGCTATGGTATTTGGTGACAGCATAGCGCCAGGACGTGGAAAGCCAAATCCTGATATCTATCTTACAGCTTGTGAGAAGCTTGGAACTGCTCCTGCTGAGACTATAGGCGTTGAGGACTCCCGTAATGGAGTTCTATCATCTCATCGCGGCGGACTTTATACTGTGATGGTGTTAGATCTCATTCCGCCAGATGAAGATATCAGAGAGTGTGCTGATGAAATCTACGAAAATGCTATGCAGATAACTGAATTATTCTAAGTATAATCCTAGTGTTCCATTAAAACTTGCGAGACTTGACTCTTTGAGGTATAATGTACTTTGCGCTTACTAGGGAGAATTAATATTTAGGAGTTATATTTTGAAGAAAAGAATCGCGTTGTTACTGGTACTCGCTATGGTAGTATCGGTTCTCTCAAATGCAACAAATGGTAGTTTTAGATATGTAGATATATCGGAAGTTCATGCTGAAGGAGAAAAGACAGGAGCAGCAGCTGTGAATATTGCTAGAAATTATATAGGCCCTATGACCTATATCTCTGGTGGTATGGATTTATCTGTCGGCGTTGACTGTTCTGGTTTTGTCTGTGCAGTATATCGTCTCCTGGGCATAGACCTTGTGTCAAAGGGTGTTAGAAGCACCTATGATATGATGGGGAAATATGCGAGCATAAATGCTACTTACATCAGTCCAGCTACTAAGGCAGATGTTAGAAATGGTGACCTTGTAATCACTAATGGTGGTGGCCATGTCGGCATCGGTACTGATGAAGGTCATATGATTCATCAGACTAATTCAACAATAAATGCGGTAAGAGAGGTTGATCTAAATGATTACTCTTCTCCGATTGTGTGCATTATACGTATCGACTTTACAAAGTGGGGCGGTACAAATGCTTCTAACCTGAATATTCAGATAAATCAGGGAGGCAACAACAATAATAATGCAACTGCACCAAAAGTAGAGGATAAAGATAATCCTGGATACCCTTATCCAGTACCATCGGGTGATGTTACATTTGGTAGCAATTCAAATAGTACTATGTGGCTTCAGACTGCGCTTAATAAGCTGAACAATGCTGGTCTTACTGTTGATGGTTCTTTTGGACGTCTGTCAGAGACTGCTGTAAAGGACTTCCAGTCTAAGCATAACATCGAAGCAACTGGCGTATGTAATGCTGCTACAAGAGATAAGATTGTAGAGGTTCATAAAGCGATAAATGGTATCACTAAGGTTGAAATCGTTCGAGAGAAAGTCTCTGGTACAGAGGGGGAGACACTAGCACTTTCAGTTAAGTTAACTCCAGAAGTATCATTTGCGGTTCCTGTTACATGGGAATCATCTCGTGGTGATATTGCTTTAGTTGATCAGAATGGAAATGTTTCTCTTGTTGGAGAGGGAAATGCAGGTATAGTAGCTAGGACTCCAAATGGAGTAGTAGGAACTGTGACTATCTCTGTAACTGGAAAGCCTCATTATAATGAATGGCATAATGGTAAGTGGTATGGTGCTGATGGTACAGTTACTTACCAGTATGATGGTGCTTGGAAGCAGGATTCTAGAGGCTACTGGTTCGAGGATACATCAGGATGGTATCCAAAGAACGAGTGGGCTAAGATAGAAGGTGATTGGTACTACTTCAATAGTAGTGGATATAATTGCCGTAAAGGATGGACTCAGGTTAACGGTACTTGGTACTACTTCAAGAAGGATGGAAAGATGGCTTCTAGCGAGTGGATTGGTGGATACTGGCTGTCAGCTGATGGCGGTTGGAGCTACACCGGTACTGCTAAGTGGAAGCAGGACAATACTGGATGGTGGTACGAAGACAGTCTTGGATGGTATCCAAAGGATGAGACTGTTAAGATCGATGATATAGAGTACACATTTAACTCAGTGGGTTACTGGGTTCAGTAATAAATGATTATAGAAACTGCATCGCAGTTTTTATGATATAAATAACAAGGAGACAAAGTAACATGAAGAAGGCAAAGAGAAATGCAATCCTCGGGCTCATTTTGTTCCTGGCGATTGCTGCTGGGGCTGCTTACGCAGTAATAGCAGGACTCGGAAGTGACAGGGTGGGACTAGCAAAGGACATCCCTCTGGGACTTGACTTACAGGGTGGTGTCAGCGTAACCTACGAGATTCTCGAGGATAACGCATCAGACGAAGATATCAACGCAACTATTGATAAGTTGCAGCGAAGAGTAGATAACTACAGTCCTGATGCAGAGGTTTATAGACAGGGTAACAAGCGTATCACAGTTGAGATACCACTGGATACAAGTAAGTATGATCCAAATGAGATCTTAGATATGCTGGGACGTCCAGGAAAGCTTGAGTTCCTTGATACTACAAACTATAACCTTTTTGCCCAGGGTCAGGAATACGAAGCATCACTTACAGGTTCAGATGTAAAGAACGCTGAAGGCGGTCGTGTTCAGGATCAGACCACAGGTGCAGATGAGTATATCGTATCACTTCAGTTCACTGATGAAGGAGCTCAGAAGTTTAGCGATGTAACTGCTGCAAATATTGGTCAGCCTATCTATATTATATATGATAACGAAGTTCAGAGTGCACCAACAGTACGTGAGCAGATTTCTGGTGGTAGTGCTCAGATCGATGGAATGGACGACATTGAGGAAGCTACAAATCTTGCAAGCACAATCAAGATCGGTGCCCTTCCACTTACACTTAAGGAGCTGTCATCACAGGTTGTTGGACCAAAGCTTGGTTCTGATGCGCTGAGAACATCTCTTATAGCAGGTGCTATCGGTCTTTGTATCATTTTCCTTATAATGATAATCATCTTCAGATTCCCAGGTTTCCTGGCAGCTGTTGCACTTACACTTTATACAATACTTGAGCTGTTCTTCCTGAACACTCTTCATATAACACTTACACTTCCTGGTATCGCAGGTATCATCCTGTCGATAGGTATGGCGGTCGATGCAAATGTCATCATATTCACGCGTATTAAGGAAGAAATTGGTGCTGGTAAGACAGTTAAGACAGCTGTTAAGGCTGGTTTCGAGAAGGCTATGTCAGCTATCCTCGATGGTAATATAACAACTATCATTGCTGGTGTTGTACTTCTTACCATGGGTACAGGTACAGTTAAGGGCTTTGCTCGTACACTTATCCTTGGTATCGTACTCTCTATGTTCACAGCGCTTGTTGTTACAAGACTTCTGCTTAATATCTTCGTAGCACTTGGCGTTACAAACAAGAAGATGTATGGTGCTGCAAAGGAGCCAAAGATTACAAGTTATTCAAAAGGCTTCAAGTTTGCTGGTTCATTTTCAGTTATCGTAATCCTCGTAGGACTTGCATTCCTCTTCGTTAACAAAGGAATCGGTACTCGTGGACAGGCTATGAACTTCTCACTTGAGTTCAGCGGTGGTACATCGACATCAGTTACATTTAATGAGGAATATTCACTTCAGAAGGCTGAGTCAGAAGTTATCCCTGTATTCTCAGAGCTTGGAATCGACGGAGTTCAGATTCAGACTGTTGATGGAACAAATCAGGTTGTATTTAAGTCAGGACTTCTTGATGAGGCTAAGCGTAGCGAACTCGCTGAGGCACTTAAGGCTAAGTTCGAGATTAGTGATGATAAGATAGATTCACAGAATATATCAAGTACAATCAGTTCAGAAACTCAGAGAGATGCGATACTCGCTGTTGTTATCGCTTCACTCCTGATGCTTGTATATATTGCATTTAGATTTAGTGATGCACGTTTCGGTGTCAGTGCTGTACTTGCACTTATCCACGATGTAATGTTTGTATTCTTTGCATACACAGTTATGTACCTCTCTGTAGGTGGTACATTTATCGCATGTATGCTTACAATCGTAGGTTACTCAATTAACTCATCAATCATCATCTTCGACCGTATCCGTGAGAACATGAAGATTATGAACGTCGAGAAAGATGGTTACGACAAGATTGTTGATACAAGTATTTCACAGACATTCACACGTAATATCTATACAAACCTCACAACATTCGTAACTATACTTATGCTGTATATCCTTGGTGTTGCTTCACTTAAGGAGTTCACATTTACACTTATGGTCGGTGTTGTTGCTGGTACATATTCTTCAATCTGTATCACAGCTCCACTGTGGCTGTGGCTTCGTAAGAAGATAGGTGCTAAGGAAGAGACAGCACCTGCTAAGAAAGCAGTAGCAAAGAAATAATACGATATATAAGTCGTGAGACATATTAGAATGGAACACTTCGGTGTTCCATTCTTTTTATTTGCTCCGCTGAGTATTAATGAGTCAGAATGAGTCACTTGTCACCTCCGACGTAAATGCTGACTCAAAAATGAGTCAACATTTACGTCGGAGGTGACAGGTGACTCATTTTGGTGTGGTTGCCGCTCACCCGAGATTGTGATACAATATCCCTTATATTGTAGCTTACATATGGAGGTAGGTTTAATGAAAACATTAGAGGATTATATTGTAACTATTCCTGATTTTCCAGAACCA
>Ga0256404_1005981_pt1 | contig 20701 bp, 13 predicted proteins | sample RumenRJG_01DNA_FD_185990 | JGI IMG/M metagenome (GOLD analysis project Ga0256404, IMG submission 185990) | Bovine rumen microbial communities from Lethbridge, Alberta, Canada - RJG_01 | ecosystem: Host-associated > Mammals > Digestive system > Stomach > Rumen | place: Canada: Alberta | collected...
TTACAAGAATAATATAAATACAAGGAAAATATAAAGTGGCAAAATATACAATCGATAACTTACCTATAGTAAAGGGAAAGTATAAAGTAATCGCTTTAGATCTTGATGATACCTTATTACGTTCAGATAAGAGTATCAGTGAGAACACCATTAAAACCTTACAAAAAGCTCAGTCTCAGGGCTTTTCAATTGCCATCGCTACAGGTCGCCATCCAAAGAGCGCAGTTTTGTACATGCAAAAGTTAGGTTGCCTTAATGAGAACTCTTATGCTGTTTGCTTCAATGGCGCTGGTGTAGTTCGTTTATCTGACTATGTAGCCTTTGGTAAAGATATTGGTTTTCCAATGGTATGTAAGGAAACAGCACCTTCATCATTAGTACGTGAAGTAGCTGAATTTGCTCATGCTAATAACTGTGTCGTTCATGGATATTCTGTAACACGTGGTTTATTAGTAGAAAACCATAATCCTCATACCCAAAGAGAAATTGATAACGGCAGGGTAGGTTTTAAAGATATCAGCTTTACAACTTTAGATGATAATGAAGAGTTCTTCAAAGTATTAGTTGTAGGTGAAAAAGAAACTTTAGACAGAATTAGAGGAGAACTGCCAAAGAAGTTTACCGACTTCTTCGCAGTAGTTCGTTCTGAAGCTAACTACCTAGAATTCATTCCAAACCATTCAACTAAAGGTACTGCAATCGTCCATCTATGTCAGGCTTTAGGCTATACACCAGAAAATGCAATGGCATTTGGTGATGCTGAAAATGATCTGGCTATGATTAAGTCAGTAGGTCTTGGTGTTGCCATGAAAAATGGCTTTGACATTGTCAAAGAGGCTGCTGATGTTGTAACTCTTACAAATGATGAAGATGGCGTAGCAGAACTTGTCAAAAAATATCTGGATTAACCTATGTTCAAGATTTCTATCTTCAAGGATGAAAATGATGCTTCCTTAATGAGAAGCAAATATCATGGCTCAGACAGCCTGCCTTTAAAGGTATCAGTAAAAGCTGCTGCAAAAATGATTAAGCTTTACTGGTCATCAAAAGACAGTCTGTTTTCATGGTTCTTATTACTTTTAATTGTAATCTTAACCTCTGGAGCCATTTATTTAGCTAAAGTCTTTAATACATGGTACAAGGATTTCTGGGATACAGTACAGGAATACAACTTACCAGGTTTTAAATATCAGCTCATGATGTTTGCTATCTTAGCTACCATCCATGTAGTAGTCTCTGTTTATAACGCTTATTTAAGATCACAGCTGTGCATCCGCTGGAGACGTTGGTTCACAGGAAAAGTAATGCATGATTACTTAGATGGTGATTCTTTTTATAAGATGCAATTAGAGGATAGAAAAACAGAAAACCCTGATCAGCGTATTTCTGAGGATCTTGGAAACTTTGTAAGTCTTACAGTGTCTTTACTTTTAGGCACAGCATCAGATCTTGCAATGTTAGGTACCTTTGGAGTGGTACTTTGGGATCTGTCTCATGCTGTAACCATGACTTTATGGAATGGTTATGAATTGCATCTTCCTGATGGCTATATGCTCTATTTAGCTGTAGCATATGCTTTTGTAGGTACAATTCTAACCTTCATAATTGGTAAGCCATTAGTAAAGTTAAACTTCCGCCAGCAGCGTTATGAAGCTGATTTCCGTTTCTCTTTAATCAGAGTAAGAGAAAACTCAGAGTCAATTTCTCTATATAACGGTCAGGCTCCAGAGGAGAAGATCTTAAGAAACAGATTCTCTGAGGTAGTTAAAAACTACTTTGCCTTAATTAAAAGAGAAAAGGTTTTAGGTTTCTTTACTTTAGGTTATGCACAGACTGCGGTGATCTTCCCAATGTTGATTGCAGCTCCTATGTATTTTGCTAAGGTAATTACCATAGGTAGCATCATGCAGATTAGTTCAGCCTTTGGTAAAGTGCAGGATTCTTTATCCACCATTATCAGCTCATTCTCAACATGGGCTAACTACAAATCAGTGATCGATCGTTTAGCTTTATTCTTTGACAGCATGGATTCAAGCAATGAAATTGAATGCCTTGCTCCTAAAAAAGAGGGCAGTAAGTTTAGCTTAAATGGTCTTACTGTAAGAACTCCTACAGGCAAGATGCTGTGGAACAATCTGTCATTAGAATTAAAAGACGGTCAGAGTCTTTTAATCAGAGGTCCTTCAGGCTGTGGTAAGTCTACTTTAATTAAAACAATTGCTGGTATCTGGCCTCATGCTAAAGGTGAGATCTTAGAACCTGAAAATTACAGCACCTTATTCTTATCTCAAAAGCCATATTTACCATTAGGCACATTAAGAGATGCAATCTCTTATCCAGGAGAGAGAGTAAAAGATGGCAGAATTGAGAAGTACTTGCACGAGTTATCACTTGATTACCTTGTAGATGATCTTGATAAAGAGGATAACTGGTCATTGATGCTGTCTTTAGGTGAGCAACAGCGTATTGCTATTATCAGAGCTCTTCTAATCAAACCTAAGATCTTATTCTTAGATGAGGCAAGCTCAGCTTTAGATGAGAGAATTGAGTCTGTTGCCTATGACTTATTAAGAAATGAATTAAAAGATTCGGTTATCTTAAGCGTAGGTCATCGTTCAAGTTTAATTGCAAAACATGATCTGATGTTAATTTCAAAGAACTCTAATGGAAAGTGGAGTTTAGAGAATTCAAATGATGCTGTAAAAGCATAGAAGTAATCTCAATTATTTCACTAAAAAAGCCTCGGACTTGTAGAAAATTCGAGGCTTTTAAATTTGTGTCTACTGACACTAACTTAAGTTCTTAACTTAAGAACGTTGCTTCTTTCTTCTGTGCAGAGTGTTAATCTTTGCCATACGGCCAGTTAACTGCTCGGATGGTCCAAACAATGGTCTTTCACCATTGATGAACTTACCTTCATAGTCATCTAATGCTCTTACAACCAGTTTGTATAAGCCGATAACTGCTATGATATTAGGTATTACCATTAAACCATTGAACATATCAGCTAATTCCCAAACAAGGTTTACCTTTAAGAAAGAGCCTGTCATCAGGAAGCACAGTACGATAACTGAGAAAATGTTAATTACCTTATAACCAAAGAGGTATTTAACGTTCTGTACAGCAAAGAAGTACCAGCCGATGATGGTTGTAAAGGCAGCAAAGAACAAGCATAAAGCTACGAAGCCTGAACCTGCTGTACCCATGCCTTTGACGAAAGCTGCCTGAGTTAATTCAATACCAGTCTTAGTACCATCTAAAGAACCGGTTACTAAAATAACTAAAGCTGTTGCGGTAAGTACAATGAAGGTATCAATAAACAGACCAATGATAGCAGCTAAACCTTGCTCAACAGGGTGTTTTACTCTAGCAATAGCATGAGCATGTGGAGTAGAACCCATACCAGCTTCGTTAGAGAACAGACCACGAGCAACACCGTAACGGATAGCTTCTTTTACTGAAGCACCGATTACACCGCCGGTTGCAGCTGATGGGTTGAAGGCACCTACAAAGATCTCTTTGAAGGTTGGCAGAATGTCGCCTGCGTAGCAGATCATAATGTAGATAGCGCCTAATACATAGACACCAGCCATTAGAGGAACCATCTTTTCAGCAAAACCTGCAATACGCTTGATACCACCAATGAAGATGAAACCTGCTAACAGAATGATGAAAAGACCTGTAACCTGAGTTGGAATTTCAAATGCAGAATTAAATGCAGTTGAAATTGAGTTTGCCTGCACCATATTGCCAATAAAACCTAAGGCAATAATGATAAGAACAGAGAAGATGGTTGCAAGTGACTTACTACCTAAACCATAGGTGATGTAGTAAGAAGGACCACCTGTGATATGACCTTCAGAATCTTTTGAGCGATATAGCTGAGCTAAAATTGCTTCAGAGAAGATTGTTGCCATACCAAAGAAAGCTGCAAGCCACATCCAGAAGATGGCACCAGGACCACCCATAGCCATAGCTGTAGCTACACCTGCAAGATTACCTGTTCCTACTTGGGCAGCAATTGCGGTTGCAAGTGACTGGAAGGAGGTCATTCCGTGGTTACCTGCTTTTTCACCGTTAAATGACAGGCCACCGAATACGTGTTTTACGGCGCGTCCAAATTGACGGATCTGCACGAAGCGAAGCTTAAAGGTAAAGAAGATACCTGCGCCCACCAGCACTGGGATCAGACACCATGGTCCCCAAAGGATCGAGTTGATGTCTGCAACTATTTGAGTTAAAGCATCCATTATTGTTTCCAAATAAGTGAACGAACAAAGGCAACTTTCGTTGCCAACCGAGCGGTATTTTATAACAATGAATGCAATAATTTAAGTGAATGTAAGAAAGTTCACTTAAGTGAACATTTGATAATGCTTTCAATCAGATCTTTTTAAGATTGATTGAAAGCAGAAAAAGAAGAGTATTGCTTATTATTCTGCGCCAGTTATTCTTTTAAGTTTACTTTTCTACTTTATCTTCTTTGCTAAGATAGAACAGCTTTTACCTGAAAACGCAATTCCATAAGCGTAGATTGATGATATATCTTCATTCTCAAGATAAGGCTTTGCATAGTTCTTATCTTCAATTTGAGCTAGAGCTACTCTAGCTTTTGCTTTCTTACTTTCAGAACCAGAGCAAGTCTTAATCTCAATAATTACAACCTTATCTTCACGTTTACTCTTAAAGACAATATCTGCATAACCATCACCTGACTCATAGTTTGAATGGTATTCGGAGAAAAAGTTTACAGAGCAGTTAGAGAACAGACCATTTAAATAACCATGGTAATAGTTCTCATGAGGTGCTTTGGTTGCATTATCTCTTATAGAAATATAGCTTTGTAACAGGTTATAGATAGTATCTGATGCAATCTCAGCCTTTCCTTCAAAGAGGTTATTAGCTAAAGTATCAGCAACACTGTTAGGAGCGATTTCTGTATTGAATCTCTTTTGAATATCTTCTTTAAAGCATTTTCTGATTTCTAAATTAGGAATTTTTGCAAAGACTTCTTTGTTAGATGAATTATCTTTTACAAGTTCATCTTCATTAGTCTTTTCCCAATCAAGAGTTAAATAACCTGTATGCAGTAATAATGACCAGAAGTCATTAGGCTCATGTTGAGATAGGCAGTCATAGTTCATGGTTTCATTTAGAATAAAACTAATTGAATTACCATCAACTAAGTCCTGCATCTTTTGGTTATCACTGTCAGTTAGAAATCCTAGATATTCATATAGAGAAGCATTTGATGATGAATTTCCCCAGTAGTTGCCAGCTTCTATATCTGATAAAAGTCCTTGCTGTTTTAAGTTAAAGTTCTCATCTATGAAATTTAATACATCCCATGGACAGAACATTTCTTTGTCATAGAACTTATAACCGTCATAATTGCTCTTAACTACTTGAGCAAAATCACCCATCTCGTAGTCTTGTAAGGTTTTTAGTGTTTCTTCTTTGGTAAAACCAATCATACCAGTGTACTTTGTAATTTTACTGGTAACAGTATTTACCTTAAGATTATTAACACCTGTAAAGATACTGTTCTTAGCTACCTTTAAACAACCTGTAATGACACTCATACTAATTGGAGATTCATTTCCAACGTTGTTTTTTAAAACACCAAAAATGCCTGACATTAAGGTTACCATTCTCTTATGAAAGGTAGGTTCATAATCAGGATCTGACTTGTGGCTTCTTTTATCATCTAAATCGTGATATGAAGCTTTTGCTAAAGGTACATCATATTCATCGATGAGTAGAATAGGTTGTCTTCCATATTCTTTATATAAGAAGCTTGCTAAGTGCTTTAGTGAGTTTTTTACTCTTTGAGAGTTATTGATATCTTCTAGATAATTTACATCTATAAGCTGTCTTAAGATAACTTTGTCTGATTCTGTTAGCTTGTCGCTATCTAATAGGTATTCATATCGTTTTGACACTTCCAAAACAATATCTGCAATCATTTTGTAAGCTTCTTCAAAGGTATTGCCTTCAACATCTTTAAAAGAAACAGCTATGACAGGACACTGTCCCATGAACTTATCACAGAACTCTTGGTCCTCTAAGATTTTGGTGCCTTTAAAGAGCTCTAGTTGTTTTGAATTATCAAATGGTTTTTCAGGATTGATTTTCAAAAATTCGTCAAACATGCTTAAGAGCAAGGTCTTACCAAAACGTCTAGGTCTTGTTAAGAGCAAAACAGTAGTACCATTGATTAAAGACTTATCATCTACAGCTTCGTCCTCTGAGAATACAGCCTTTAAGTATGGAGTCTTATCTACGTAGTAACGGTTCTTTTCTCTTATCTCAGCAAAGGTATCACCAGTTACTGGTAAGGCTAAGAATTGTTTTTTGCTCATATTAAATCCTGTTTAGAATCTTTTCTTATTTAATTGTATAGCTCATGCCAAAGACTACTTTAAAACAAATTAGTCTGAGTTTTTCTTTAACCTATGATTGCAAAGATACAGATATAGTACAACCTAAATAATAGATTAAGAATGTTGTGCCTCTATAACCTTACAAGCGACTGCACAGTTCTTTCCTGAAAAAGCTATTCCTATGGCATTAACTGATGTTATGTTCTCATCTTCAAAAAATGAATCTGCATATTGTTTCTCAAGAATTTGTTCTATAGCTTCGTTAGCCTTTTTAACTCTGCTTTCCTTTTCTTTGCAGACTTTAATTTCTATAACACAGGCTTTGGTACCACCTAAATTATTAAAGGTAATATCAGCATAGCCATCACCAGCCTCATAATTAGAGCGGTATTTACCAAGATTATCTTTACAGTTAGTAAAGATACCGTTTAAGAAGCCATGGTAATAGTTCTCTTGAGGAGCTTTGGTCGCTGTATCTCTTACTGATACAAAAGAGCGTAATAATAGTTCTAACTTACCCTGTACAAAGGCATCATTACCATCTAGTAGGGCATTTGCAATGTTTAAAGCAAGGTTGTCTTTCTTTACAACATTGCCGAATCTCTTTTTAATGTTATTGTTAAAGCACCCTAAGACTTCTAAATTAGGAATTCTTGCAACGACATTTTTATTAGATGAATGGTCTTTAGATAACTCTTCATCATCAGTCTTTTCCCAATCTAGTGTCAGATATCCAGTATGCAGGAGTAGTGACCAGAAATCATTTGAGTCATGTTCTGATAAAGTGTCATAGTTCATAGACTCATTTAATTGGAAAGTAATTGACTTACCATCGACCAAGTCCTGCATCTTTTGGTTGTCACTGTCGGTAAGGTAGCCTAAGTAATCATATAAAGCTTTATCTGAGCTAGTTCCAATCCAATAGTTATCGGCTTTAATTTGAGTTAATTTGCCTTGTTGCTTTAACTCAAAGTTCTTTTTGATAAAGTTAACTACATCCCATGGACAGAACATCTCTTTGTCATAGAACTTATAACCGTCATAGTTCTCTTTAACCTTATAAGAGAAGTCTTCAAATTCATAGTCTTTTAAAAACTGAGAGGTTTCTTCTTTAGTAAAGCCAATGATACCGGTGTATTTCTGTTCTCTGTCTACTACAGAACAGACATTAAAGTTATTTACTCCTGTAAATAAACTGTTCTTAGCTACCTTTAAGCAACCTGTAATTACAGCTTTACTAATAGCTCCTTCATCTCCGGGGGTAGATTTTAATAAATCAAAAAAGCCTTTCATTAAGGTAACCATCTTTTCATGGCAGTCTGCCACAAAATCAGGTCTGTTCTTATATAGAACTTTGTTTACTCTATCATGATATGAAGCAGCAGCTAGTGGTACATCGTACTCATCAATTAAAAGAATAGCTCGTCTTCCGTACTCTTTATATAGGAGTCTTGATAAGGTCCTTAAAGCATCTTTTACAGTTTGCTGATTTTCGATTTTAAGTAAGTAACTCTTGGTGGTTAAGTGCTCTAGCTCTTCTTTATCAGATTTATCTAATTTATTACTATTCTTTAGATAGCTGTATCTTAAAGCTACATCATATACAGCTGAGGCAAAACTCTCATAAGCTTCATTAAAATTATTGCCATCTACTTTTTTTAAAGTGATGGTAATAACAGGACACTGTCCCATGAACTTATCACAGAATTCTTTATCTTCTAAAATCTTGGTGCCTTTAAAGAGCTCTAGTTGTTTTGAGTTATCAAATGGCTTTTCAGGATTGACTTTCAAAAATGAGTCAAACATGCTTATGAGCAAGGTCTTACCAAAACGTCTTGGACGGGTAAACAACATTACAGCAGATTGATCTGTAAATACAGTCTTAAGATAGGGTGTCTTATCTACAAAATAACAGTTTCCTTCTTTTAATAGAGTAAAGTCATCCTTACCATAAGGTAATTCTAAGAATTGTTTGTTGCCCATTATCCGATCCTGTTTTAGATTTGATTCTTCGCTTTTTATCTTTCAGTTATAAATATACATTATTTACAACTGCAGAACTGCAAGATACTGTCATTTTTTGCCAATTCTGTTGAAAAGGCTGAAATTTGTGCTCATTTTTATGAGCACAAATCATTGAAGAGAAAACTGTAGACTTAAGAAAAGGTCTATGTTTGGTTAGATCTTGTTGTTGTCATCAGTATCTGATGCAACTTGATTGATTTTTGAATGCAACTTCTTTTTTAGAATTACAAATACAACCACGATAACTAATAAGCCTAAAACTAAATAGATAGCCTTTTGCACATCATGAACGTAAGTCATGAGAATATCTAGATTGTCAGCGAAGAAGTAGCCTAAATAGATCCAAACAGGAACTGAGATAAGTGCTGCTAAACCATCCATAATAATGAAGGTTATGTATGAGATACGATGACTCATACCAGCTACTAGGTAAATAGGGGATCTTAAACCAGGAAGAAAACGAGCCACAAACAGTAAACCTAAACCATACTGTTTAAATTTACGCTGAATTTGAGAGAATCTTTGAGGTGTAACGATCTTTCTGAAGGTCTTAATCTTTTGAATACGGTAACCAAAGATCCTTCCTGCTAGGAACATGGTGCTGTCACCAAACAACACACCAATGAGACCTACTACAAACATAATATGAGGATTAGCAAGATCAAGTCCTGAAATTACACCGCCTGAAACTAGGGTGATATCTTCTGGTACAGGTACGCCTAATCCGCATAAAACAAGACATGCAAAAACGGCTGCATAGCCGTAACTACCAAAAAATCCCACTAAGAAATCTAGCAATGAAGTATCCTCTTTTATCTTACAAAGACTAGCTTAAAATCTCTTTATTATGGCTTAAAGCAGAGTTTATCTAGTCTTATTTGAACTGTGCTTATTCGAGCCTTTATTGACGGCCGATATAATAACAGAAAATCGCCAATATTTTTAGATTAATGCGTTCTTAAAACCTAGTTGTCTCCAAGCCTCGTAAGCTACAACAGCTACAGAATTTGAGAGGTTTAAACAACGGCTGTTTGGAGCCATAGGAATTTTAATTCTCAGATCATCAGGGATAACCTTGTATACCTCATCTGATAGACCTTCTTTTTCTCTACCAAAAATCACATAGTCACCATCTTCAAACTTAAAGGAAACATGTGAATGGTGAGCTTTTGAAGTTGAAGCAATCAGTCGTTTTGGTTGCTCTTTTTCTAAGAATTGCTGAAAGTTAACATGAACTGTAAGGTTGCACAATTCATGGTAATCAAGACCTGCTCTCATCAGTCTTTCATTATCAAGATAGAAACCTAGTGGACCTACAAAATGAAGTCTAGCTCCACAATTTACGCTAAGTCTAATAATGTTGCCTGCATTTGAAGGCATTTCTGGCTGGTATAGAACAATATTGATCATGATTTTCTCTCTTTTGTTGATGCCGTTATTGTAATCAATTTTTTCGCTATTATTAAGAAAAATCAGAACTAAAATTGCCAGTTGATAAAATTGATTGAATGCATGAATGGTGCTAACATTATCGAGATTTTTACAGCATAAAATATAAAAGCAAGTAAACCTATAAAAATAATAAAATTTAAAGAAAGAACAAAGGATTAGCGGAGGATTCAAATGCAATTTCGCCCAACTCAGGGAGTGGCACATCACAGTAGTATCAGCCTGTTTAGAAAGGTATTGTTTGGCGCGGTTTGTCTTGCAAGTTTGATCTGCATCTTTGTTTTAATCTCATTCCGTAATAATCTCCACAAGGCTATGAGTGGAGAACTACTGACTAATGAAACACCTGATGGAATAGTAACTACAGCACAAAGTTCCTTTATGGAAAATGTGTTCAACTATTTTGGTAATGTTACTTTCCTGTTCCCTTTAGTCTTTGTCTTTGTAGGTTACAAACTCTTTATTAAAAAGATCGCCATAAAAGAAATTGATTTCTTTGTAGTAGGTCTATTCATATTAGGTTTTAATATTCTTGTAATCGGTCTGTGTTCATTATTCTCAGGTTTAGTTGTAGATACTGAAACCAGTTTAGGTGGCTTTTTAGGCTACTTCTTTATGAGCATGTTCGATTCCTTGCCATTCCCAATAGGTAAGCTCTTACCTGCATTAGTAACCTTATTAGGTCTTTTCTTATTTACCTCAAGAGGGCCAATTTGGTACTTCGATAAGATCGGTAATTTCATTTTTGGCTTCTTTGATAAAGATAAGAAGTCTGAAGAGAATAAGACAGAGGATGAAAATTTAAATAACATTCCTCAAGAAGATGACAGTGCTCTGTACGGTAATATCAAGATCGATACTAAAAACGGTGAATTTAAAGAGCCATTTCAGACTGATCTTGATTTTTCTGCAAAGAAAAAAGAAGAGGATACTACAGACTCTATTTTCAAGAGCAACTCTTTTTCAACAGCTTCAATTCCAGCTTTTGGTGAAAAGAAAAAGATCTTCCCAAGCTCAAACAATAATGATGAGTTATCACAGGATAAGCCTCGCCATAGCAGAACACGTTCAACTGTAGCTCACAGAAGAGAGCCTGTTGTTAAGAGAATTGAACCTAATTTTGGCTCAATAGGTGGTCTTTCTGCTGATAGCAGTGCTTTATCTCAGAGTAAAGCACCTCAAGAGAGTAGAAACACTCAAGAAGAGTCTAGTCCATATATCACACCTGGTGTTCAGGTACCTGCTTATAATAGTTCATCTACAGATACCTCAACAGGTAGCTCATCATCAAGCTCATATGGCTATGAGAGCAGAGAGGATACAAGTTCAGGTCCTTCAACCTATATCTCAGGTGTGAATGCACCTAATGTTGCTCCTGTATCTGACAATAACTATTATGATGGTTCAACTAAGACCATTATTAAAGACAGCAGAAACGTTCAGGAACCAGTGGTTCAGAGCTCTGTTAAAAAGACCATTATCACAAGATTAGATACAAGTGATAATAAACAAAGCTCTGTTTCACAGTATGGCAATGACTACAGTAATGTAAATCAGGCTAAAGCCTCAACCATTGTTTACAAGGCAGGCGCTGATCATCTGCCTCCAACTGAGGTTGTAGGTAATCCATCACGTCGTTCTGAGGTAAGCACTGTAATTACCAGAACTACCACTATTCCTACAGTTAATGTACCTAACAATGAACCAAAGGTTAACGTAAGCTCTGATGGTTCATCTGTAAGCGGTGAGTATTCACAGCCTTCATCTGTGATCACAAGAGCTCCTACTTTATCTGAGAATGATAAAGCTTACGGTGAAGCTAAAACTACCAGTTCTATGCTTCCAAGCCAGGGCGAGAATAATGAGAACGTAATTAACTTTACCGATCTTACCAAGCCTCAGGAATCATCAAAGATTCAGGTAGATAAGTTAAGTTCAGCCTTTGTTCCATCATCAGATGATGTTGATGATGGCAAATTATCAATTGCTGACACTCAGCCAATTAAAGAGTCTGACTCAAGCTTTGAACAGTACTCAAGAGGTTCAAGAGGTGTTTTATCTTCAAACAGTCATGAAGACAACACCCATGCAACTGTTACTAAAGAAAATTCTACAGTAGTATCTACAACAGCAACTTCTACAGTAGCTACTACAGCCAATGTTAACAACTCTCAAGAAAACAAGGTTCAAGATACAGTTGCAAGTAAGAGTGAAGTAAGTTCTTCTCCTATTGTTACACCATATCAGGCTACGAGTCAGAATTTAGATAACAGCACAGAGACAAACAGTGCTGAATCTAACCTTACAGGTGCAAAAAACGTAGGTGCAAAAAACTCAAGTGACGACAGTTTATTAACTGAAGCTCTACATGCTCAGCAGGCAAATGCTCAAACTAAACCTCAGTCTCAGACAGCTGAGCCAATGTTTGATCCATACTCTCCATTGCCTGAAAAAGAAAAAGCACCATTAAACTCAGTTGTTGAAGCTAGAACTGCTACCAATACTCAAAATAGTGCTTCAGTAATGAATATCAATCCTGACATCAGTTCAAGTGAAAGTATAAATACTGCTCAAACTAATGTTATGGATGGCTCAAGATATGAGGTAAAGCCTCCATTTGAGTCTATGAATACTCTAAGACCAAATAACATTTCAAATAAGATTGAAATTAAAGGCTCAAACATCAATGGAGCATCAAAAGCAACTGTATCTTATGCAAAGGCTACTGAAACCTCTCCATCAAAGATTTATGGTAAATGGAGACCATCATTTGATTTATTAGAGCAGTCACCATCTCAAGAGCAGGTATCATCTGAAGAAATTACTGAAAAGTCAGCTCGCATCGATAAGTTCATGAGTGACTTTGGTGTAAAGGCAAAAGTAGAACAGGCTGTAACTGGTCCTGTAATCACCAGATATGACATTCGCTTAGAAGCAGGTATCAAGTCTAAGACCATTGTCAACTTAGAGACTGATATGCAGCGAAGCTTAATGAGTCGAAATATCAATATCATTGAGGTAGTACCTGGTACTCCATTTGTTGGTATTGAAGTTCCAAATGATAAGCGTCAGATGATCCGCTTAGGTGACATCATCGATTCTGAGGAATTCGTACACTCAAAGGCAAAATTGCCTATGTGCTTAGGTGTAGATACTGTAGGTATTCCTGTGGTAGCTGATCTTGCAGATGCTCCTCACTTACTGATCGCGGGTACTACAGGTTCTGGTAAGTCAGCAGGCTTAAACTCAATGTTAGTATCATTGCTCTTTGCAAGATCACCTGCTGAGTTACGTCTTATCATGGTTGATCCAAAGACTGTTGAGTTCTCTCAATATCAGAACTTACCACATCTATTAACTCCAATCATTACTGATCCTGATTCAACTGTAGCTTCATTAGCCTGGTTGATTAAGGAAATGGAGCGCCGTTATAAGCTTCTATCTTTGATGAATTTATCCAAGATCTCTCAGTTAAATGATTTCATCAAAGAGAAGAACCTCTTAGGTGAAAAGGTTTATGACCCAATGTGGGCGGAAAACACTATTGGAATTCCTCCTGAGTTAAAGCCTGTTCCTTATATCGTATTAGTAATCGATGAGTTTGCTGATTTGATGGCTGTAGCTAGTGTAACTAGAAAGAAAGATGGCAACACTCCTGAAGCTTTAATTGCAAGATTAACTGCAAAAGCAAGAGCAGCTGGTATCCACCTTATCTTAGCTACACAGACTCCAAGAGCTGATATTGTAACTGGTGCAATTAAAGCAAATATGCCATCTCATATTGCTTATACCGTGCAAAACTCAATGGAATCAAGAATTGTGTTAGATGAAACCGGAGCTGAAAAGCTGTTAGGTAACGGTGATATGTTAGTTAAATATCAGCAGTTAAACCGTTCACAGATGTTCCGTGCTCAAGGTCCATTTACCAGCAACGGTGATGTTGAAAAGGTAGTATCTGCATGGATACAGCAGGCGGGTGAACCTGAATATGTTGAAGGCATTACTGAAAGTGAAGAAGATGATACCTCAGAGAATGAGGATAATGACAATTCAACACAACAGTTAGATGCCAAGTTTGATCAGGTAGTAGAGTATGCAAGATCATACTGCTCTTCAAATAAGAGATTATCTGTATCAGAACTGCAGACTGCTTTTGGCTTTGGTTATAACAGAGCTCGTAAAATTCATCGTCAGATGCAATCTCAGCAGATCATTGATGATAAGGGCTACTTAATTCAGTAATTGAATTCTGTATAACATCATTTGTTTAACAATGCTTGTTTAACATCATTTGTTAACATCAATTAAAGACGTCACAATAAATAACGTCAAATAAAACGTAAACAAAACGTCAAAACAAAAAGAGTAAATTTTAGGTAGAATGACTTAAAGTCAGTTTACATAAAAGGTAAATTACATGAAATTAGCAACTAGTTTAAAGCTTGTAAAAGCTGTGATTGTAAAGACAGTAGTGATTGCCTCATTAGCTTCTATCTCTTTTCAGGCAAGTGCTGATACTAAGAGTGAATTACAGTCGAAATTATCAACTTTAAATGCCTTAAGTTCAGCTTTTTCTCAGACTGTTACTAGAAAAGATGGTTCTGTAGTGTCACAGTCATCTGGAAGATTAGCCTTAAAGAAACCTGATAAGTTCATGTTACATACTACAAGTCCTGACGAGCAGGTTTTATTTACCAAAGGCAACACTGTTTACTTCTATGATCCTTTTGTAAATCAGGTAAGTATCTTTGATAAGCAGGAGCTTTATTCTTCACCATTTATGCTGTTAACCTCAAAGAGTGAATCTGTATGGGGACAGTATGAGGTACAAAAAGATGGTAATGGCTATGTTTTAAAAGCAAAACAGCCAGGTCAAGTAGTATCTATTAAGCTAGTATTACAAGGTCAGCTTGTATCTGAATTATATGTTCAGTTAAAAGATGGCAATACCAATCACTACACTTTATCTCAAGTAAAGACCCAAGTGTCTGACAGCTCATTTGAGTACAAAATCCCTGAGGATGCTCAGATAGATGATGAACGAAAGTCAAACTGATCTGTTCAGTCAATTTGATCAGGAAAAAGCAGATCAAAAGGCCAATGAACAATTAGATAAGGAGCTAAACGACGAGTTTGCTCCTTTAGCTTCAAGAATGAGACCTAGAACTCTAGAAGAGTACGTAGGTCAATCTCATCTTTTAGGTGAAGGCAGACCTTTGAGAACTATCTTAAACAAAGGTCAATGCTATTCAATGATCCTCTGGGGACCTCCTGGAGTAGGTAAAACTACTTTAGCACTACTCTTTGCTAAAGCCTGCAATGCTCATTTTGAACAAATTCCTGCTGTAACCTCAGGTGTAAAAGACATCCGTGAAGCAGTAGACAGAGCATTATTACGTAAAAGAAATGGCATCAAGACCTTGTTGTTTGTCGATGAGGTTCATCGTTTTAATAAATCTCAGCAAGATGCCTTTTTACCTCATATTGAAAATGGCACTATTACTTTTATTGGAGCCACTACTGAAAATCCATCTTTTAGCTTAAATTCTGCTCTTCTATCAAGAGCTAGAGTATATGTGTTGCAAAAGCTCTCTGAGGATGAGTCTAGAACCTTACTTTATAACGCACTAAATTCTCAAAGAGGTCTTGGTAAAGAAGACATCCATTTAGCAGATGGTGTGGAAAAAGCCATTATTGATTTAGCAGCAGGCGATGCTAGGTATTTATTAAATATCCTTGAGATGGCATCTGATTTAGCTTCACCTGTAAAAACAGGTGGCAAAATCCTCACCTTAGCGATGGTAGGTGCTGTCGCAGGGCGTAAGCTAATTAACTATGATAAAGGCGGGGACGCCTATTATGAGTTAATCTCAGCATTCCACAAATCAGTGCGCGGCAGCGCACCTGATGCTGCCTTATACTGGTATTCTCGTATCTTAGAGGCAGGAGGCGATCCTTTGTATGTAGCGCGTCGTCTTTTAGCTATAGCTACAGAGGATATTGGTCTTGCTGATCCTAAAGCTATGACTGTATGTCTTAATGCTTGGGATATCTTTGACAGAATTGGCGCCTATGAAGGTGAGAGAGCTATCGCTGAGGCGACTGTCTATTGTGCGTTGGCACCTAAGAGCAACCATTTGTATGAAGCCTTCCATAAAGCAAGGGAAGACGCTAAACAAAATGGTGAATTAGATGTACCTATCTATTTAAGAAACGCTCCTACCAAGCTCATGGAAAGATTAGGTTATAAAGCTACCTACAGATATGCTCATGATTATCAGGGAGCATATGCAGCAGGGGAGAGTTTCTTCCCTGAAGAGTTAACAGGTACCGTGTACTATCATCCATCAGATAGAGGCTTTGAGCTTACCTTATCTAAAAAAGAAGAATATCTAAAACAGAGAGATGAGCTTGAAAAAGACAAGCGCTACCCTCAGGGCTTTAAAGGTAAACGTGTACAGTTTGAATAACTTTGGCGCACTTAATATTATTTGAACAAATTTACACTCTGTATGCTAAAATTACCGGCGTATTAGTGATTGCATAAAAGCAATTAAACAGAATTCCTTTTTAACTTTAACAAATGGCAATTATCCATGCTTGATTCAAGATATTTACGCGCTGATATTGAAGAGGCTGCAAAGCGCCTAGCAACACGTAACTACAAATTAGATGTTCAGAAGATCAATGAATTAGAGTCATTACGTAAAGAGACTATGACTCGCACTCAAGAATTACAGGCTCAGCGTAATTCACTTTCAAAGAGTATCGGTCAGGCAATTAAGGCAGGTCAGGACGTATCTGAGATCAAAGCTCAGGTAGCTAAGATCGGTGAAGAGTTGGCTGAAGTAAAACAGAAGCAGGATGATGTATTAAAGCAGTTAAATGACATCGCTCTTACTGTTCCAAATTTACCTGATCCATCATGCCCACTAGGAGCTGATGATACTTTCAACGTTGAAGTAAGAAAGTGGGGCGAGCCACGTAAGTTTGATTTTGAGATCAAAGATCACGTAGCTATCGGTGAAGGCTTAGGCATGTTAGATTTTGAGACTGCACGTAAGGTAAGTGGTGCACGTTTTGCTTTCATGAAAGGTCCTATCTGTAAGCTTCACAGAGCTTTAGTTCAGTTAATGTTAGATTTACATTATGAGCAGGGCTATACCGAGATTTACACTCCATACTTAGTAAATATGGATTCATTATATGGTACAGGTCAGATGCCTAAGTTTGCTGAAGACTTGTTCCACACCAATCTTGATGGTGACTGCGATGGTGATGGCGTAAATCATCATTTCTGCTTAATCCCAACTGCTGAAGTTCCATTAACCAACATGGTTCGTGGTGAGATTATTCCAGAGCAGGAATTACCAATTAAGATCACAGCTCATACTCCATGCTTCAGATCTGAGGCAGGTTCAGCAGGTCGTGATACCCGCGGTTTAATCCGTATGCATCAGTTTGATAAGGTTGAGATGGTTCAGATTGTAAAACCTGAAGACTCATGGCAGGCTTTAGAGACCTTAACTCATGATGCTGAAGCTGTGCTACAGGCTTTAGAGATCCCTTATCACGTAGTTGCTCTATCAACCGGTGATATGGGCTTTAGCTCAGCTAAGACCTATGATATTGAGGTTTGGTTACCAGCACAAAACTGCTACCGTGAGATTTCATCATGCTCAAACTGCGTAGACTTCCAGGCTCGCCGTATGCAGGCTCGTTTACGTCGTAAGGATGGCAAGGTAGAGTTAGTTCATACTCTAAACGGCTCTGGTTTGGCTGTAGGTCGTACCTTAGTAGCTGTTCTTGAGAACTATCAGAACGCTGATGGTTCTGTAACCGTACCTAAGGTTCTACGCAAGTACTTAGGTGGCTTAGAAGTAATCTCAGCTGAGACTAAGTAATGCTATCAGCACTTGATTGGGTAATAGTAGGTGTTATTGGCCTGTCAGCCATAACATCTATTTTTAGAGGCTTTATTCGTGAAGCCTCTTCTATTCTCTCGTGGATTGCAGCTTTTATAGTTGCAAGCAGGTTTTACCCACAGTTATCAGAATATATTACCTTTTCAAACGACGATTTAACTAGAAAAGTAATCGCCAGCATCGTTCTTTTTATTGTCACCCTGATTGTTTTAGGCTTTGTTGCAAGTACTATAAGTTCACTTGTAAAGAAGGCCGGTTTATCAAGCTTTGATAGACTTTTAGGTGTGGTCTTTGGAGTGGTTAGGGGAATTTTAATTGTAAGTGCAGTCTTTGCTGTATTACAGATCCTGATTAAACTCCATATACTTTCTTTTATTACCTATTATCCTTGGTATAAAGATTCTATCTTTGTACCTCATCTTGAAGTAATCGTTGAATGGTTCTTTAATTATTTAGGAACCTCAGGAACTGGAGCATTATAGCTATGTGTGGTGTTGTTGGAATTGTAGGAACCTCTCCTGTCAATTTGTCACTTTATAATTCTTTGCAGGTGTTACAGCACCGCGGACAAGATGCTGCAGGTATCGTAACCGTAGATGAAGATGACAATTTTCATCAGCGCAAAGCAAACGGTATGGTAACTGAAGTCTTTCAGCAAAGACATATGTTAAGACTGCGTGGAAACATTGGTATTGCCCATAACCGTTATCCTACAGCAGGCTCTTCATCAGCAGCTGAAGCTCAGCCTTTCTATGTAAACTCTCCTTACGGAATTGCACTGGCTCATAATGGTAACCTCATCAATTCTAAAGAGTTAAAAGAAAAGTGTAAAAAAGCCCACCGTCACGTAAACACCCAATCTGATTCTGAAATCCTTTTAAATATCCTTGCTTGGAAAATCTCTCAAATCTCTCATGATGTACCTACAACTGATGATATCTTTGAGGCAATCTCAGGTGTGTATGATGAGATTAAAGGCGGTTATGCCGTAGTATGCCTAGTTTTAGGTGTAGGTCTTATCGCTTTCCGTGATCCATTTGGTATTAGACCTATGGTATTAGGCGAGAAGAAAGATGAGAACGGCAAGTCAGAATACATGGTAGCATCAGAGAGTGTTGCTTTAGATGTAAGTGGCTTTAAGTTAGTTCGTGATGTAAAACCAGGTGAAGCTTTACTTATCACCAAAGATGGTCAGCTTTACTCAAGAATTTGTGCAAAAGATCCACACTTACAGTCATGTATCTTTGAGTATGTATATTTTGCTCGTCCTGATAGCATTATCGATGGTGCATCTGTATATGCAACCAGAGTACGTATGGGTACTAAGCTTGCTGAGCAGATCCAAAAAGAGCATCAGAACTTAAAGATTGATGTAGTAATTCCTATTCCTGATACTTCAATTGATATTGCAGTACAGATTGCAAGAACCTTAGGCGTCCCATACCGTCAGGGCTTCGTTAAGAACCGCTACATTGGCAGAACCTTTATCATGCCAGGTCAGAAGCAGCGTAAGAAGTCAGTACGTAACAAGTTAAACCCAATTCCAGCAGAGTTTGCAGGTAAGAACGTTCTGTTAGTAGATGACTCAATCGTACGTGGTACTACCTCATTACAGATTGTGCAGATGGCAAGAGAAGCAGGCGCTAACAAGGTATTCTTTGCCTCAGCATCTCCTGAGATCCGCTATCCAAACATCTACGGTATTGATATGCCAACCTCAAAAGAGCTTATCGCTTACGGTAGAAACAACGAAGAGATCTGCAAAGAGATCGGCGCTGATGCACTAATCTATCAGAAGCTAGAAGATCTTGAGGCATCTGTAACAGAAGAGAATCCAGCTTTAACCAAGTTTGATACTTCTATCTTTACAGGTGAGTACATCGTACCTCCTGCTAAAGACTACTTTGAGAATATCGAAAAGCAGCGTTCTGATGATGCTAAAGCTGACAAGGCTTGGAAAGACAGCTCAGATTCTGAGCAGTTAGATATCTTTAATATCTAAAAGAAGTCTTTTAAAAAAGTCCCTGACAAAACGTTGGGGATTTTTTTTGCGTGATGCATCTGAGACAACAGGATCAGGAACAACAGGATCAGAGCCTAAAGTTTGAATGCAATTTAAATGAGAATGAATGATAAAAAATCAAAAATTCACTCACTCAAGAAATCAAAAGAATAGGCAAAAACACAGAAATCTCGCTTAAAAATGTGATTTATCTTCAAAAAAATAGAGCATAAATCGTAAATTTATGAAAAATTATAAAAACGCTCTGAAAATTAACAAAAATATAAACTCTATAAAATACAAATAATCTAATAAATACAAAAAGATAAATAAATCTGTATTTAGCTTTACAAAAATCCGTAACGATACGATTATGGATAAAAGTAAAGAAATATTGCCTTAAATTTTTGCTAAATTTATATCGTTAAGGAGGGTACATTTTGAAAAAATTGGGTAAATTTTTTGACGCAGATCATAAAAATGTACCTCATTTTGCAATTTAATTTGAAAAGATAAAATCGTAACGTTAAGATTTTAAGTAGACAAAAACAACTGCCCTTATTGTATTTGCAGTAAGAAAAGTAAATTTTGGAGAATCTATGTTTAACATGTCGCTAAAACAGCAGCAAAGAGTCATTATTGTCTCATTCTTGGCAATTCCTCTATGTTTGCTAATCACTTTTTCATATTTCCCTGCAGTAGAGTTGTTCTTCTTATCAACAGCTGATTGGGATGGCTTCCTTGATCCAGGTGAGTTCTTAGTGGGTATGCCTCATCAGGCAGACTTCGTAGGACTTGATAACTACGTTGATCTTCTCAACGAGCCTGAAGAGTTAAAACCTTTATTAGTATCTCTATACTACTTCGTGGGTGCTGTTATTCAGTTAGCTCTTTCATTATGGTTCGCTGTATTGGTT
>Ga0256404_1005983_pt1 | contig 20699 bp, 16 predicted proteins | sample RumenRJG_01DNA_FD_185990 | JGI IMG/M metagenome (GOLD analysis project Ga0256404, IMG submission 185990) | Bovine rumen microbial communities from Lethbridge, Alberta, Canada - RJG_01 | ecosystem: Host-associated > Mammals > Digestive system > Stomach > Rumen | place: Canada: Alberta | collected...
GTGTTTTCCTTTCTGATTAGTTGGGGTAACTAAATCATAAGGGCAGATCTCTCTTTTTTAAATCCCTCCTTCTGCGTTTACACAACATTATTTATACTCTCTATTATTATTGTCAAACAAATAATTTTACTAAATTTAATACTCTATTATCTATTATCGTAGACAAAAAATCCGCCAGCCCTATGATCGGCTGACGGATTTTTTATTTTATATAAAATCAGATCAATTACTTGGTACCGAAGATACGGTCACCGGCATCGCCTAAACCGGGGCAGATGTAAGCGTCTTTATTGAGTTCTCTGTCCAGATGGCCCACATAGATCTGAACGTCCGGATGGGTCTCGTGCAGGCGTTTCAGGCCGACGGGAGCAGCAATGATGCACATGAATTTGATATGAACACCGCCGTGACGTTTGATCTGCGCGATGGCGTCGCAAGCGGAACCTCCGGTCGCCAGCATAGGATCGGTCACAACGATGGTGCGCTCTTCGATGGGACTGGGCAGCTTGCAGTAATACTCGACCGGCTCATGAGTCACTTCATCGCGGTACATTCCGATATGTCCGACTTTCGCGGAAGGAACCAGCGTCAAAAGACCGGGGACCATTCCCAGACCGGCACGCAGGATAGGAACGATGGCCAACTTACGTCCGGCGATCATTTTCGTGGTGCATTTTTCGATAGGGGTCTCGATTTCGACGTCTTCCAGGGGAAGATCGGACAGAGCCTCAAACCCCTCCAAGGTCGCCACCTCTTCGGCCAGTTTACGGAACTCATTGGTACCGGTGTTCTTGTCTCTCATAAGCGAGATCTTATGCTGGATCAGCGGATGAGTGAAAATCGTAACGTTCTCCATATTGTAAAAGTCTTCCATTCCGTCTCCTTTCGGGTGGTTTGTGATGTTACTTTTTGATGGTATCTTTCAGATCCGGATTGATGCTGACGCCGCGAGTCTGATCGCCGGAGGGATTGACGCCAAATTCATAATCGTTGCCGGGCAGGATGATGTTGAGCAGGATGCCGACGATCGAGGCAATGGCCAGACCGGTCAGGGTGATGCTGACGTCACCGACGGTGAAGGTGATGCCGCTGCTGAAGCCCAGGCCGCAGACCAGAATGACCGCCGCAATGATCAGGTTGCGGGATTTGGTCAGATCCACTTTGTTTTCGACCACGTTGCGCACACCGATGGCGGAGATCATACCGTAAAGGATGAAGCTGACACCTCCGATGATGGAAGCCGGCATGGTGCTGATCAGGCTGGAAACTTTAGGAATAAAGCTAAGGATAATGGCAAAGACAGCCGCGATACGGATGACACGCGGATCGTACACCTTCGACAGTTCCAGGACACCGGTGTTCTCACCGTAGGTGGTGTTGGCAGGGCCGCCGAACAGGCCGGCCAGAGAAGTTGCCAGACCATCACCGATCAAGGTGCGGTGAAGACCGGGATCCGCCAGGAAATTCTTACCGGTCGTCGCGGAGATAGCGGAAATATCTCCGATGTGCTCCATCATGGTCGCCAGGGCGATAGGAGCCATGACCAGGATGGCGGTAATATCAAATTTGGCAATGCGGAAAGGCGGCAGGCCCACCCACTTGGAGGCCGCGACCGGAGCAAAGTTCAGGATCTGGGATCCGTCCGGGTTGGTCATGCCCAGGGCCTGGAAAAGAAGGGCAAAAAGATAGGAAACGACAACACCCATCAGGATGGGAATGATCTTGAACATGCCGCGTCCCCAGATGTTGAAGATGATGATGGTGACCAGAGCGATAATGGCCAGCAGCCAGTTGGTGGAAGCATTGCTGATGGCACTGCCCGCCAGGGACAGGCCGATGCAGATGATAATGGGTCCGGTAACGACCGGAGGAATAAAGCGCATTACGCGTTTTACACCGATCAGTTTAACGATCAGGGCCAGTACCAGGTACAAAAGACCGGCGATCACGATACCGCCGCAGGCGTACAGCACCTTTTCATCCGCAGCCATACCGGCATATTTGCCGGTATCAAGCGAGGCAATGGTGGCGAATCCTCCCAGGAAAGCGAAGGAAGAGCCCAGAAAAGCAGGTACTTTGAACTTGGAACACAAATGGAAAAGAAGCGTTCCGGCTCCTGCGCAGAACAGGGTGACCGAAACTGTCAGCGCCGCTGTCAGCTGCCCTCCGAAATAGCTGTTTACCAGAATGGGTACCAGAATGGTAGCTCCAAACATAGCGAACATGTGCTGAATGCCGAGGAGAAGCATTTTTCCGACTCCCAGTTTGCGGGCATCGTAAATGGGCTCTTGTGTGTTCGTCATCACATGACCTCCCGATATTAACTTGTATTTGGTCCCCCTTATAAACAAAGGAGAACACACTCTTGGCTATTATAAGAGTCTGTTCTCCTTCTTTCAACCCAAAATTTACGAGTTTTCCTTCAAATACCGATCGAACCAGTCCCCCATTTCCTTGAGACGGCTGACCCGGTTGCGGGGCCGCCCGCTGCGGGAAAGTTCATGCGTCTCCCCATGGAACAAAGCGATCCTGGCCGGAGTCCCATTCATCATCAAGGCATTGAACATCTGAAAAGCTCCCGACTGCCAGCAGCGGTAATCTTCATCCGACTGGATGAATAATGTCGGTGTCTTCGCCTTGGGGGCAGCTTTCAGAGGGCTGATCTCCCATACCTTTTCGAAGTCTTCCCACGGGTCGGCGCCGACCTGAGGCAGGTTATAGGGAACGCCGATATCCGTGCACAAAAGCTTGGTAAGGTAGTTGGAAATGGACCGCTGGGAAGCGGCTGCCGCGAAGCGGTCGGTATGGCCGATCATCCAGTTGCACATATAACCGCCGTAGCTTCCTCCGCAGATGCCGATCTTCTTTTCGTCCAGCTGCGGATAGCGGCGGATCACCTCGTCGGTAAAGTCCATAAAATCGTTATAGTCGATGGTGCCCAGCAGGCCGTTGATGCGGGCAAAGTCATCCCCTCTTCCATCCGATCCTCTGGGGTTGGTAAAGAAGACAAAATAACCCATCTGGGCATAGCACTGCATCTCATGGTGAAAAGCCGGCCCGAAAGCTCCTTTGGGTCCTCCGTGCATCTCCAGGATTCCGGGATATTTTTTGCCTTCCTCAAAGCCCAGCGGTTTGATGACAAAGCCTTCCAGCCTTACTCCGTCCCGGTCGGTCATGGAAAAGGTCTCCGGAGTCAGGATGTAGTGCTCTTTTTCATAGTCCGTATTCTGATGAGACAGCTGGATCAGCTCCCGCGTCTGTCCCTCTTCTTTGAGCAGATACACTTCCGGAAGATGCATATCCATCAGGGCTGACAGAACCAGACGGCCTTCTTTCAGGTCAAAGGAGTTGATGGTCGCAAAGCGGTCCGTTACGGTCTCGATAGTCCCATCCTCATCCGACCCGTCCGCCTTCATGCGGCACAGACGTACGTGGCTTTCCCTGGTCTGGCAGAAATACAGCCATCCGTCGTCGAAGAGCATGGACTGCCCTCCTCCCAGGACCGAATCGAGGGCCAGGCCTCCGTGAGGGTCCGCGTCCGGGAAAGGCAGTTTTTGATGTCGGTCCGAGGCGATATCATATAAGTAATAATCGGAGTTGTCGCCCCGTTTTTCTTCCGCCAGTGCTGTGTAGAAGATCTTGTCGTTTCCGCAGAAATGGACGGAGCCGACCGAGTACCCCGCCTGGGGCAGGATGGCAGTGGTCATGCCCGAGGCAATATCATAAAGATAAAGCCCGCAGACCCTGGGCTGCATCTGACTGTACTGACGGCCGGTATAGGCGATCCTGGTCTTGTCCGGCGACAGATCCCAGCCCAACACGTCCATGTAGCGGGGAGAAAGAGCCAGGGTCTCTCCGTTTTTATGAAGGAGCAAGGTATTTCGTTTTTTATTGATGACGCCGCGGCCGTTGAACCAGAAGGGGAACTCATCGAAGACCCAGTAATCCTTTCCTTCGACCGCTTCGGGGATCTTATCGGTTTCCTGCTCGGCCTTGCCGCTTTGGCTATCGGTATCTTTAAGCACAAGAGGATCTTCTTTGGAGGCGTCTCTTACTTCTGTCGCGGCAAACATGTCCCCGCTGATCAGTTTCAGGCTGCCTGCCTTATAGGGCAGTTTCTTCCATAAAGATGCCTCGCCGCCGCTGATGCTGATCTTATAGTAATAAGTAGCCTCTTTGGAGCCGGCGCCCTCCTGACGGCCGGAAGAAGTAAAGATAAACGTATCGTCGTCCAGCCAGAAGGCAGCCTTGTCCTTAGGTCCGTGGGTCAGATCCCGGCTGCTGCCGTCGGTCAGATCGGCTATCACTAGATGGGACAGGTAGCTGTTGCTTTTCTGATCCGCCTGATCGACTTCATAGACAAGATGAAGGCCGTCGGGGCTCAGCAGGGTATTCGAGGTGAAATGATACTGGTATAAATCAGAATATTGGACCGTTTTCATCCTTTGTGCTCCTCCATCAGATACTGTTTCATCCAGTCGGTGATCTCACTCATCCTTTTGATGCGGTTGCGGGGCTTGCCGGAGCGGGACAGTTCGTGGGTCTCATCGTGGAAAAGGACCAGACGGGCGGGGCAGTCGTGCATCTTGAGGGCCGTGAACATGGCCAGGCCGTCCGCCATCCAGCAGCGATAGTCGCGGTCTGAGCAGATGAACAGGGTCGGCGTCGTGCATTTGTCCGCGTATTTAAGAGGCGAATGGTCCCACAGCTGATGGACGTTTTCACGCGTGGAGGCTCCCTGGTGGTTGCGGGTGAAGCTGGGCCCTATGTCCGATGTATGCTCGAAAACGATCCAGTTGGAGATGGAACGCTGCGAGCAGGCGCATTTGAAGCGGTTGGTGTGGCCGATGATCCAGTTGGTCATGAAGCCGCCGTAGCTGCCGCCGGTCACGCCCAGCCGGTCTTTATCGATGTCGGGATAAACCTTAAGCATCTGGTCGGTAAACTCCATCAAGTCCCGGTAATCGACCGTTCCGTATTTATTGCACAGATCGGCAAATTCGTCACCGCGTCCGTCGCCGCCTCTGGGATTGCAGTAGATGACAAAGAAGCCGGCGCTAGCCCACTGCTGCATCTCCAGATGGAAGACACTGCCGAAGACCGTCAGCGGGCCTCCGTGGATATGAAGGATGCAGGGGTACTTCTTCCCTTCCTGATAGCCGACCGGTTTCATGCAAAAGCCATGGATGCGCACGCCGTCCGAATCGGTAAATTCATAATAAATAGGGGTCGACAGGGCCGTTTCCTTAAGCAGCCCCTCATTGAAGAAGGTAACTTGTTTACCGTCCAGATACAGCTCGGCAGGCTTGTCCCCGTACATAGCGCAGATCAGGATATGGCCGTCATTAGAAACATCGAAGGAATCGACAGACCCATCCGGTGTCAGAGGCTCCGACAGGCCGCTGCCGTCCAGCTTGATGGTGCGTAGATAGGCGCTTTCATCGATCGTAGTTACAAAATAATAGGTATCGCCGACTACCTTGGACTGGCGTCCCCCGCCCAGGCGGGCATCCGTTCCGACCGAGCCGCCAAGGCCCCTTTGCATGTGGTGGACATTGGTTACCGCAAGGGTGTCGGTATCGATCACGTAAAGGCTGCCGGTTGACATACCGGGCAGTTCATCCGGATCTTTAGCGTTGATCATAACTTGATGCCTGCCCCAGAATTCCGCTCCGTAAAAGGCATAGGTATCCTTATCCGCCAGCTGTTTGGACGTTTTATCCGAGATCGAATACAAATACAGGCCCGGATATTGGTAGCGCATGCCCCTTTCCCATAAAGCTCCGGTATAAAGGATCTGGCCGTCTTTGACATCGCACAGTCCCGCGTTGAACCAGGGATCGGTAAGGGGAGTCAGCTGGCCGGTCGAGCGGCGGTAAAGATAAATGCGTCCTCTAAGCGCTTCGGTAAAGCCGCGGCCGTTGAACCAGAAGGGACTTTCTTCAATAATTTCGTAGGCGCGGTCTTTTCTGGCCTGTCCGTTGTTCTGCAAGGCCTGGACCGCATACAGATCCTCATCGACCGGGATCAGGCGGGAAGCGGCAATGGGAAGGGTGAAAGCCCTGACGGCCTCGCCTCCTGCAGGGTCGATCTCATAAAAAGACGTTTTCTCGGGAGCCTCCTTATCCGGCTGGTCATCCTTGCTGCGGCTGGCCTGAAACAGGATCTTCCCTTGTTTGGTCCAGACATAGCCGGCGGCATCGCCGCCCGCCGTCAGCCGGGCGACCGATCCATCCTTTACCCTCAGCAGATAAATATCATGTTTATAGGAGTTTTCGTTAATATCAGCGTGAGCCAGTACAAAGGCGGCCAGACTTCCGTCTTCCGAAAAAGAAGGATTGCTGACAAACTGCAGACGCAGCAGTGTTTCCGGTGTCACAGGATTCATATGGGTCCCCTCCTCTTATTGAAACGACTTGAAAAAGTACATTTATTATAGCACCTTGCCCGCTTATTTACACAAGATATCCCGACCTGTACAAAATAGAGCAAATTTCCTTGAAAATATAGGTCAAGTATGATAAATTAGGAACATATAGATATCCCTTACAAATGCGCGGCTAACCACCCGCACTTATTAAGAACGAAGAAGGAGGAAACACGCCTGTTTTTTAAACCGGTGTGTAAGATGAAAAATGAGTTCAGCAAAATCTCACAAGGCCGTTGTGAACTTAATCGTTTCGGTAATTATCTGTGTCGCTATCATTATCGCACTGATGCTTCCCGGATGGATCCTTCCGAAAATGAATAAGAGCGGATCAACGACTGCCGGTGATGACTCTGAAGTCGTTGCCGAAGAATCATCCGCTGCAGGTGAGCAAAGCGGGACCGAGGCTTCTGCCCCTGCTGCTCAGTATGAGACCGAAGGCACCGCGCAGACTCAGGACCAGATCGATGCTCCGTCCACTACCTGCTTCAAAGGCGATGTAGTCGTTTCCTATGTGACCAAAGACATGGATAAGGGAACCATCGTGATCCGTGTTGATAACAATACCTCCAATGAAGTCGTAACCTTCGGTATGCCTACCGATAATGTAGACGGGACCGATATCATCGTCAGCTACCCTGCCAACCAGGCTGTCAACGCCGTCAAGGTACCGGCAGGTGAATTCCGTACGATTGCCTACAAAGTCAATGAAGAAGCTTTAGGTGGTAAGAAATATGTCTTCGGCGGAAAGTTCAAAGCTGCCGACGGCTATGACGATGCGGATCTTACCTATTCGCTGGAATTCGAAACCGACTGATACAAAAGAAAAGCTAATATAATTAGTAAAGGACTGCTCACAGGAGCAGTCCTTTTTCGTATTCCCAAATATTTTCTAAAATCTAAATGCCAGCAGCCCACCGTGACAGCGTCCCACGTATCAGCGGCCTACATGATAGCGCTGTTCGCACCAGGCGCAGCGGTAAACGTTATGTTTTCCTGTGCCGGAGACCTCGTCCTTGCTTAACACGAAGATCTGATGCAGTCCCTGCTCGATCGTTGTGATGCAGCTGGGATTCTGGCATTTCAAAACGTCTACCAACTTTTCGGGAGTGTTGATCTTTCTTTTTTCGATCAGCTCCCCGTTACGGATGACATTGATGGTCAGGTCGGGATCGATATAAGCCAGCTGATCGAAGTTCACCCCGTCACAGGTATCTTCGATCTTGATGATATCTTTGCGTCCCATCTTACTGCTCTTCGCGTTCTGAATGATAGCGACGCTGCAATCCTTCTGATCCAGGCCCAGCGCCTGATAGATCAGCATACCTCTTCCTGCCTGAATATGATCCAGCACGATCCCATTTTCCAGTTTTCCTACGTTCAGCATGAAGGTTCCTCCAGATTCAGTAAGGTCATGATCAAAGCCATACGGGCATATACGCCGTACTGTACCTGCTTGAAATAAACGGCCCTGGGGTCATTGTCTACCTCCGGCGCGATCTCATTGACCCGGGGCAGCGGATGCAGGACCAGCATATCCTTTTTAGCCATATCCATCTTATGCATATCCAGCACATAACTGTCTTTTAAGCGGTTGTACTCCTCTTCGTTAAAGAAGCGTTCCTTCTGGATCCGGGTCATATAAAGGATGTCCAGATCTGAGATCACGTCTTCCAGCTTTTCGACTTCCTGATAAGGAATGTTGTTCTTCTCCAGTGTCTCTTCTCTAACATAGCTGGGGATCCGCAGCACCTTGGGAGAGATCAGCACGAACCGGATGCCGCTGTACTCGGACAAGGCACGGATCAGAGAATGGACGGTGCGGCCGTACTTCAGATCTCCGCAGATTCCGATGGTAAGATCCTCCAGGCGCCCTTTCAAAGACCGAATGGTAAACAGATCGGTAAGGGTCTGGGAAGGATGCTGGTGACCGCCGTCGCCGGCATTGATGACCGGGATGGGGGACACGCTGGCGGCAACCATAGGAGCGCCTTCTTTGGGATGGCGCATTGCGCAGATGTCGGCAAAGCAGCCAATGATACGGATGGTATCCGCAACGCTTTCTCCTTTGGAAACCGAGCTGGAATCCGCGGAATGAAAACCGATGACCGACCCTCCCAGGTTGATCATAGCTGTTTCAAAACTCAGACGAGTGCGGGTGCTGGGTTCATAAAACAGGGTCGCGATCTTTTTCCCGTCTGCCACATGAGCATACCGTTTAGGATCGTTTTTGATCCTCTCGGCCAGATCCAGAAGATTCCTCCATTCCTCTTTTGAGAAATCGGAAGGCGTAAGAAAATGCCGCATAAAAGCCTCCTTTGCAGCCTTTTATAATAATACGGACAAGGAGATAGATTTACTCTTTGCTCGTATTTCCGCTGGGATTGTAGTAAATGGTACTGCCTTCGGGCACCGAATGGGTCAGCCAGACACTTCCTCCGATGACACTGTTGGATCCGATCACCGTATTGCCGCCAAGGACCGTAGCTCCCGCATAAATGACCACATGATCGCCTACGTCGGGATGGCGCTTCCCCCCCTTGACCGGATGGCCGGCCTCGTCCAGTTCAAAACTTTTGGCTCCCAGGGTAACTCCCTGATAGAGTTTAACATGACTCCCGATATGGCAGGTCTCGCCGATCACGACACCGCTGCCGTGATCAATGAAGAAATATCTGCCGATGACGGCCCCCGGGTGAATATCGATGGCCGTCTTCTGATGGGCGTATTCCGTCATCATGCGGGGGATCAGCGGGAGTTTCAATTCAAAAAGACGGTGGGCCAGCCGATAAACGGTGATGGCTTCAAAGGCCGGGTAAGCCAGCATTACTTCCTCTTTGGACCGGGCTGCCGGATCGCCGTCGAAAGCAGCCGTGATATCCGTATTGAGGACCTCGGCAATATCCGGAAGGGATGTCATAAACTCTTTAACGATCCACTCGGCCACATCCCCGCAGCGGGCCTGGTCTTTCTTCATCTGAGCGGCATATTCGCAGGTGCTCCCAAGGGCGTCCTTAGCCACGTCGTACAAAAGAACAGCGGACTGCTGCCAGCACTCCGCCACGACGGTGGGGAGGAATTCCTGTTTATATTCCCCCTCATAATAAATATTGGGATATAAGGTAGCCTGGAGGAGGCGGATCAGTTTTGCCACCCGCTGCTTCATGTTAAAGCCGCTGACGGTACCTCTGGTCTTTTCCGTCTCTTTCATCAACTGCTCTACCTGCTGAGGCAGATTATCGCTAAGCCATTTCGCTATCATTTCTTTCACCTGCTTACTTTCTGTAGGTCCTTTGCAAGGATCGATCCATCCATATATCTATTTATTTTACCGTTCTTATACGGCCCTGTCAACGAAAACGGCACTGCCAGGCCCGGCGGGCGTTTTCTGTAAAAAATCATCTATTTTCATGAAAATCCCTTATTTTCGTTCTGCCTTACTTCTCATTTTTGTGCATAAAAGGGGTAAACTTTTGGGGAATGAAATTGATATAATAAATTGTCGGCGAAATAGCCGCACGAAAATCTGAAAGACAGGAGGGTAAGATTATGCCTAGAAAGACCGAAATCAAGGAAAATATTGAAGATGTCGGCAATACCGTTAAAAAGGTGGCTAAGGAAACCACGAAAAAAGCTTCCACCGCTTCCAAAAAGACAGTTGCCAATGTGAAGAAGGCTGCTGCCCGCACCAGGAAGGCCGCCGAAGAGGCCGCTGAAGCCGCTGTTGTTAAACCGGACGTATATGTACAGTTTTACGGCCGCCAGGTCGAAGTTGCCCAAGTGGTCGAAAAAGCGAAAGAAGATTTCAAGTCCGGCAGCAAAGAGCCGATCCGCAGCTTGAAACTGTATATCAAGCCGGAAGACAATATGGCCTACTACGTCATCAATGATTCCGAATGCGGCCGCGTTGACCTGTAAATAAGGCAAAAGGCCGGACAAGATCAAAAGGGAAAATGGCTGACAGCCTCTGTTGGCAACCTGTGGTTGACAACCTTTGTTGGCAACCTGTGGTTGACAACAAATGCTCCCTTTGATAAAATACGTTTTACACATGCTTCGATGGAGAGGGCCCTTATCACAGCAGCTCTGACAGAGAGCGGGAAACGGTGAGATCCCGCGGGCAGGCTTTAAGGTCGGATCACTCCTGAGCATCGCTCCGAAACAACAGTAAGAGCAGACGGCCAGCCTCGTTATCGGCAAAGGCTTTATAGGAAGCTGAAGTTACAATCAGGGTGGTACCGCGAGTACACTAAGTAATCGTCCCTGCAGGCTGAAAAGTCTGCAGGTTTTTTATTGCCCCAAAGTTCACTACCAGGAGGTTTTTGTATGTATCAGAAAGTTTCCGCGGATATGAGCTTCAAAGAGCGGGAAGGCCGCGTGCTTTCCCTGTGGAAGGACAAACACATCTTTGAAGAGAGTATCGCTGAAAGAGAAGGCGACCCTGTCTATACCTTTTATGACGGTCCTCCGACGGCCAACGGCAAGCCTCATATCGGCCATGTACTGACCCGTGTCATCAAGGATATGATCCCCCGCTACCGCACCATGAAAGGCTACCAGGTCCCCCGCAAGGCCGGTTGGGATACCCACGGACTTCCGGTAGAGATCGCGGTTGAAAAAGAGCTTGGCCTGAACGGAAAAGACCAGATCGAAGAATACGGCATGGAGCCTTTCATCAAAAAGTGCAAGGAATCCGTATGGAAATACAAGGGGATGTGGGAAAAGTTCTCCGACCAGGTCGGCTTCTGGGCGGATATGGAACATCCTTATATCACCTATGACAATGACTATATCGAGTCCGAATGGTGGGCCCTCAAGGAGATCTGGAACAAAGGCCTTCTGTATAAGGGCTTCAAGGTCGTTCCCTACTGCCCCCGCTGCGGCACTTCCCTGTCCGCGCAGGAAGTCGCTCAGGGTTACAAGACGCTGAAAGAGCGTTCCGCCATCGTCCGCTTCAAGATGAAGGATCAGGACGTATATTTCCTGGCATGGACGACGACTCCCTGGACCCTGCCTTCCAACACCGCCCTCTGCGTCAACGCGGATGAGGACTATGTCGAAGTCAAGGCAGCCGACGGCTATACCTATATCCTGGCCAAGGCCCTGGCGGACAAGGTGCTGGCTCCTCTGGCCAAAGACGGACAGCCTGCCTACCAGCTGCTCAAGACCTGCAAGGGTATCGACCTGAAAGGCCTCGAGTATGAGCCCCTTTACCAGTGCGCCGCCGATGCCGCTGCCAGGGCTCACAAAAAAGCCTTCTATGTGACCTGCGACCCCTACGTTACCATGACCGACGGTACCGGTATCGTTCATATCGCTCCCGCTTTCGGTGAAGATGATGCCCGGATCGGCCGCGATTACGATCTGCCTCTGATCCAGCTGGTCGACAAAAAGGGCTGCATGAAACCGGAAACTCCTTTTGCCGGCATGCGCTGCAAGCCTACCGAAGAGGAGATCAAAAACGGAGCGGTCAGCGCTGACCCCGAGGTGCTGAAGGAGCTGTCCTCCCGCAAGCTTTTGTTTGCCGCCCCCAAGTTCGAGCATGACTACCCCCACTGCTGGCGCTGCGACACGCCCCTGATCTATTACGCTCAGGAGTCCTGGTTCATCAAAATGACGGCGGTGCGCGATGAGCTGGTCGCCAACAATAATACCGTCAACTGGATCCCCAAAGGCATCGGCGAAGGCCGTTTCGGCAAATGGCTGGAAAATGTCCAGGACTGGGGCATCTCCAGAAGCCGCTACTGGGGCACTCCCCTGAATATCTGGGAATGCGAAGACTGCGGATACCGCGAGCCTATCGGATCCCGTCAGGAACTGAAAGAAAAGACCGGACGCGAAGACGCTCTGACTGTCGAACTGCACCGCCCCTATATCGATGAATTCACCTACAAGTGCCCTCACTGCGGAAAGACCATGCACCGGGTGCCCGAAGTCATCGACTGCTGGTTCGACTCCGGCGCTATGCCCTACGCCCAGCATCACTATCCCTTCGAAAACCAGGATCTGTTCAAGCAGCAGTTCCCGGCCCAGTTCATTTCCGAAGCCGTCGACCAGACCCGCGGCTGGTTCTATTCTCTGATGGCCGAGTCCACCATCCTCTTCCACCAGTCTCCCTACCAGAACGTCATCGTACTGGGACATGTTATGGATGAGAACGGCCAGAAGATGAGTAAATCCAAGGGCAACGCGGTCGATCCCATGGAGGCCCTCGGCAAGTACGGAGCCGACGCCATCCGCTGGTATTTCTACATCAACTCCGCTCCCTGGCTGCCCAGCCGCTTCCACGACAAGGCCGTCATCGAAGCCCAGCGTAAATTCCTGCGGCCTTTGTGGAACACCTACTCCTTCTACGTCCTGTATGCCAACATCGACAATTTCGATCCCACCAAGTACAGCCTTGACAAGGACAAGCTGTCCGTTATGGATAAATGGATCCTGTCCAAGCTCAATTCGCTGAACAAGGAAGTCGACAGCGATCTGGACACCTACAAGATCAACGAGGCAGCCCGGGCCCTGCAGGACTTCGTGGACGATCTGTCCAACTGGTACGTGCGCCGCGGCCGCGAGCGCTACTGGGCTAAGGGCATGGAGCAGGACAAGATCAACGCTTACATGACCCTTTACACCTGCCTGGTGACCGTTTCCAAGCTGGCTGCGCCTATGATCCCCTTCATGACCGAGGACATTTATCAGAACCTGGTGCTGAGTGTCGACAAGACCCAGCCTGAGAGTATCCATCTGTGCCGCTATCCTGTCGCCGATGAGTCCATGATCGACAAGGATCTGGAAGACGCTATGGATACCGTGCTCAAGGTAACGACCCTGGGGCATGCGGCCCGCAACTTGTCCGGCCTGAAGAACCGCCAGCCTCTTTCCCAGATGTTCGTCCAGGCTCCCCGTCCGCTGGAAGATTACTATCTGACTATTGTCGAAGACGAGCTGAACGTCAAGAAAGTGGAGTTCACGAAGGATACCGGCAAGTTCATGAGCTACAGCTTTAAGCCGCAGCTTAAGAGCGTAGGCCCCAAATACGGAAAGCTGGTCGGAAAGATCCGCCAGGCCCTGGCCTCCATCTCCGACGGCCGTGCCGCCCAGGACACCTTATCTTCCGGCGGTGCTCTGCACTTTGACTTCGACGGCACTCCGGTCGATCTGTACGAAGACGACGTACTGGTCGATATCAAGCAGGTACCCGGTTTCGTCGCCCAGTCCGAAGGAGACCTGACCGTTGCCCTGGACACCAACCTGACCCCCGAACTGATCGAAGAAGGGTACGTCAATGAAGTCGTCAGCAAGGTCCAGACCATGCGTAAGGATGCCGGTTTTGAAGTGACCGACCATATCGTTTTCGCCTACGGGGACAACGAAAAACTGGCTTCCATCATCCTCTCCCACGCGGTCGAGATCTGCGCGGTCACCCTCTGCGACAAGGTGCAGAAAGATGCCGGCCAAGATTTCTACACTAAAGAGTGGGATATCAACGGCGAGAAGGCCGTCTTCGGAGTCAAACGCATCTAAAGTCTGATTTGGGCCAAATACAGAAAAACTCTGAGAATACAGAAAAGCTCTGAGAAGTTGGAAAATGCTTCTCAGAGCTTTTTTATTCTTTGTTTTTTGAGGCTTTACTTCTTTGCCGGCCTTTTTGATCATCTGGATCCCGGGCGGTCTTTTAATACATTCCTTTGGATCAGTGACTGTTGACAACGACCCTGGCGGGATCCTCGAATTCCTTCAGGCGCTGTGCATAGGCTGCGCGGGCCGTTTCTTCCTCCACCAGGACCGGTTTCTCCGCTCCCAAAAGCTTTAGCAGATAGACGGTAAAATCCGGGTTCAGAATGACCAGGGGGCCAACCATTTCTGTTCCCATAAAGTTTTTACGGCGCAGGCCTTCCAGCTGGGTATCCTTATTGTTTCCGATCCCCTTAAGGACTTTACACATATATTCGCTGGAGTTGTCTCCGTAGATCATACTGAACTGGGTCTTGAAAGCTGTCAGCTTCATGCCCTCAAATTCGGCCAGCACGATTCCGTTGTAGCGGTTCATCATATAGCGTGCGGAATACTCCTTGAAAAGGCCAAGGCCTTCGATTTTTCGGTCTCCGTCCTGTATATAGGAAAGGAACAGCTCCACCGAATTGCTGAAAGCAAGGAAAATGGTCCCCGCATCGATCAGCTGCTCGATGCGGCTTTTGAAAGGTTTCAGGGCCGCGATCGACATTTCCTGCTGACTTTCCGTCATGCCGCCCATGTAGACAAGGTCCACGTCCCGGTCCGCAAAAGCCGGCCGGTCATTGATCTCGGTACGGACTATTTCAGCCTGGGGAAAGTTCAATTTGACGCAGCGCTCAAGGTAGAGGTAACCGGACGATTCCCCGAACAGATTGCCGAAAGAAGGATATAGGATCTCGATGATCATTTGGACGCCTCCTTTTCTTCGACCCTTTTGATGATGCGGTCATAAAGAGATCTGGCAGGAGCCGGATAATAATAATTGTCGTATAGAAAATAGATTTTTTCCGCTTTCAGGGGCAGAAGATCCGGCCCCTTCTGCGTATCAAAGGATGTGACGATCTTGTCGGGGCTTACTCCTCCCAACAGCAGGGCCAGTTTTACATCCAGACAGCGGGGGCCCACCACGGCAACCTTTTCGATGGACGGGTCTGCAAGGAACTGATAATCCGCGTCAAATTGCCAGCAGATATTTTCCACTGAATTTTTCTGGTCGAACTTATCGTCCAGCATCAGCAGTACTTCCTTGGTCCCTTTTTCGCTGCGTACGGCGTTGAAAACACTGCTGCAGGCTTCGGGATTCTTTCCCTTGGAGATGGATCCGATGACGGTCTTTCCCGCTACCGTTTTCTGCAGATAGCGAGACTCCACGATATGGATCTTCTTCAGCGACCTGCTGATAGCATCTGCACTGTAGCCTGCTTCCAAAAGCAAGGCGCAGGCAGCCAGTTCGTCATAGGCAAAGTAGATAGTATCGGTCTTTAGATCAAAGTTCTGGCCGGCCAATTTCATGGTACCTTTTTCAAGATCGACATCGGCCGTGTACTTAGCTTTAGGTGATTCAAAGCCGCAGCTGGGGCAGTGGGCATGCCCGATATGATGGTTGCGGACATAATCATACACCAGGGGTGCATGGCAGACAGGGCATAAAGCCGCGTCGTTGAAAAGGTTATCGGATTTAGTACGGTCGGAGGGCATACGGGCAATGGAGTAATACTCATGTTCATTGCCGGGGGCCAGGCGGCAGCTGATCATATCGTCCCCGTTCAGGATCAGCTTGGTCTTTTTCGGCACAGCGGAATTGATAAAATTGAAAATATATTCCGGATGAGCGTTGCGGCCGACCGAATCCCTGGACAGGTTGGTGCAGATCAGATAGTCCGGCTGCACGTAAGGATAGATCTTGCGGGAGGAACGCTCATCGATCTCGAAGACGGCTGTCTTATACTTTGCTTTACCGGAGACCGAGGCTCCCAAAGCCAGAGAAGTAGCGATGCCGGCATCGATGTTGGATCCTAATTTATTGCTCAGCACCTTTTCGCCCTGATCGGTCAGGATATCGCCTAAAAGGTTGCAGGTAGTCGTCTTTCCGTCCGTACCCGTAACGGCAACGATCCTCTGCGGCTTATCCACCCGGCCCATAAAGTCCGGGCAGATCTTGAGCGCCAGCCGGCCCGGAAAATAGGAAGCATTGCGCCTCAGAGCCTTTAAGCCCAAAGCAGCCAGCTTTGCTGTCCACAAGGCCGCGAAAAAGCGCGCGTTTTTTTTCATGCCTATGTCACCTCGTCTGTTTCTGTCATAAAAAAATATATTTTTGATTATAACATCGCCTTCTTTTGAAAGCAATCAAATGCGGGGCGGGCTTGCCCTCCCGCCCTGATAGATGCTATAATAGGTAAATTCTATGTGCCTTTTGACCGCACTGCCCTAGGAGGTTTCTATGAAATTTCGTTTTTACCTGGCTTTATGGGCCGGCAAGTTTATTGACTGGCTGCTGAAACTGAAAGGTGAAACCAGGGACGATATGCCCGGCTCGGTCATCTTCCGCATCTGCCCTGATTTTCTGAAATACGTTGCAAAACCGCCGATCGTGGCAGCTGCCACCGGTACCAACGGCAAATCTACGGTTACGTCCCTGATTGCCGACGGTCTGAAATCCCTCGGCTACCGGACGGCTTTTCTGGACTGGGGACCCAACCTGCGCTCCGGCCACTGCCTGCTTATGGCACGTTCGGTCACTCTCTTCAACCACACCCGCGTCGACGCCGTCGTCTGCGAGGCGGACGAAGGCTCGTCTCCTTATGAAATGTCCCGCCTTCAGCCCACCCACTACATCGTCTGCAACATCTGCCGCGACTCCCTGCGCCGCAACGGCCATCCTCTGTACATCCGCGACCAGATCCAGGACGCCATTTCCAAATGTCCCAATACCAAGGTCATTCTGAATGCCGACGACCCGATCAGCGGCCTTATGGAAGTAACCAAGCCTGAAAATGTCCGTTATTTCGCTATGGAAAAAACAACGGATGCGGACATCAGCAATACGGTCCTTCATGACTTTACCATTTGTCCCAACTGCCACAAAAAGGTCGTTTACCAGCACCGCCACTATCTGCAGATGGGGCATTTCACCTGCCCCGGCTGCGGCCTGTCCTCACCTGTAGAGGATTTCGACGGGACTTACTTCGATCCCGAGGCCCGCAGGCTGACCGTAAAAGAAAAAGACGGGACGGAATATACCGTTTCCATCGATTCTTCGTCTGTTTTCAATGCTTTCAACTATCTGTCCGTCATTGCCTTCTTCCGCTGGATCGGCGTGTCGGTCGACCGCCTGGTCCCCCTGATCGGTTCTTTGAAGGTCCCGGTTTCCCGTGAGGAAGTCGTCGAAGTAGACGGTATCAAGATCCATACCAGCATGTGCAAGGGCCAGACCGGAAGTTCCGCTTCTGTTGTGATGCGTCATCTTTCCCAGATCCCCACCCGCAAGGAACTGGTCCTTTTGGTCAATGAGGAATACGCCAATCCCAAGGCTCACGAGACTCCCAGCTGGCTGTGGGACGTGGATTACGAACTGCTTGCCAATGACCGGCTGACCCGGATCCTGGTAGGCGGCGACATGTCCGAAGACTATCATTACCGCTTCCTGATGGCCGGTATTCCCGAAGAGAAGATCGCGGCCGTGCCCAAGGACAGCGACATGCTCAGCCATCTTACTTTTGATAATGTAGACGAGATCTATGTGCTGCACGAGGTCGACGCGGTCACCGAGGCCAAACACTATCAGGAGGCCATCGTACAAAAGCTCAAGGAGGCGCGCCATGAAAATTGAGTTTCTCTATCCCGAACTGGTCACCTTATACGGTGAGAACGGCAACCGGGAATTTCTTCAGAAAAACCTTCCGGACGCCGAGTTTGTTTCGACTTCTCTGGACAGGGCGCCTGCTTTTATCACGGGCACTGTGGATCTGGTCTATATCGGCTCCATGATCGACAACTATTTCGGCCTGGCTATCGAGGCTCTGCGGCCTTATAAAGATGCTCTGAAGGCTTATATCGATTCCGGTAAAGTTTTTCTGGCTACCGGTAACGCCATGGATCTGTTTGGAAAATATATTCAGTTCAAGGATAAAAGGGTCGAGGGATTGGGCCTGTTCGACTATTATTCGGTCGAGGATACCAGTTTCCGCCACAATTCCTGGTTTTTAGGCAAGTTCGAGGGGATCAAGATCACGGCTTTCCGCTCTACTTTTACCCGTCAGTTCGGTTCGGACGCGGATCCTTTCATCAAGGTCCTGGGAGGTTCGGGCCGCAACGACAAGAGCAAAGTCGAAGGCGCCCGTCTTAATAACTTTTACGCGACCTCTCTTCTGGGGCCTTTCCTGATCATCAATCCGCCCTTTGCCCATTATCTCTTGGGCCTTCTGGGGGCAGACAAACCTCTTTGCTTTGAAGAAACTGCCGTCAAGGCCTATCAGCACCGCCTGGCCTGGATGGAGGAGCCGGACGCCCGCTTCGTCATGGGGGCTTTGGGCTGACTTCTGCTAAGGAGATCCGATTTTATGCTTTTACATTCTGCTTTAACAGCTTCCACGGGCTCGGTCTTTGTGGAAGCTTTTTTAGACTCTCTGACAGACGGGCTGAAGATGCTGCCCGTCCTGTATCTTGCCTATCTGTTGATGGAGCTTTTAGAGCACCACGCGGGCAGCAAGGTCGACCGGATCCTGTCCGGGGTCGGTAAAGCCGGACCCTTGATAGGGGCAGCCCTGGGTGCTATTCCCCAGTGCGGCTTTTCGGGCGCGGCAGCCGGCCTTTATTCGGGCGGTATCATCACCATGGGCACCTTGATTTCCGTGTTTATTTCCACCAGCGACGAAATGCTTCCAGTCCTTCTGTCCGGGGGAGCCGGTACTTTGGTCATTGCCAAGCTGGTGCTCGGCAAGGTTGCCTGCGGCATTCTCTTCGGCTACCTGGTCGACCTGATCTTCCGCGGTCATACCCATGCTCATATCGAAGATCTGTGCCGGCAGGATCACTGCGAATGCGAACACGAAAACATTTTTCTGTCCGCCTTAAAACACACGGGCAAGACCATGCTGGTGATCTTTATCGTATCCCTGGCTCTGAATCTAGTCTTTGACCTGGGAGGAGCCCACCTGCTTCAGCGCCTGATGCTCAATGTTCCCGTGGTTTCCGAACTTATCACGGCACTGCTGGGCCTGATCCCCAGCTGCGCTGTTTCGGTCGCCTTGAGCCAGCTTTACCTTACCAAGGGTATTATCAGTACCGGAGCCCTGGTAAGCGGTCTGGCTTCCAACGCCGGCGTCGGCCTTTTGGTCCTTTTCCGCCAGAACCACAATAAAAAAGACAACCTCCGGATCATTGCGGTCCTTTATATTACCGGCGTCCTGTCCGGCATCCTGCTGGGGGCTGTCCTTGGCTGACCCACTGGCACCTCTTTGAACTCCAAAATAAGAGTGCGCTGCAACAAAGAGGGTGTGAAAAAAGATAGTCCTGCGGAATAAGAAAGGGCTATGCAAAACGAACTACTGTTTCTTCACAGTCCCATACTGCTTGCATTGCACATGCAGTTGAAATCCTGTCAACTTTTTGATTTTGGGATTTCTAACAAGATTTGTCACGCGATTTTCTCAAAATCTTGTCAGATTTTGGATTTCGGCCTTGGTTGACAGGATTTGTCAGCCTAAAAAAGATGTTCTTGTCAATAATCGGAGTATGGTTTTTTTGACAAGGCTTTTTTTAAAGCGGGTGCTTTTATTATGACATTCAAGAAAGTATTACACAAACAAACCTAAAAAATGCTTAAATGCATCTAACCAGGTCTTGTTAAGGCCGGAAATGACTGTGACAAATCTTGTCAGCCTCGATGAAAATCCGGATTTTGACAAGAAATTTGATTTTTCGTTGTACAGATCTTGTCAAATTGTTATTAAATGGGAAATTTAACAATGCCTGTTAAAAATCCCCTTAAAAAATGCCCTTTGAAAATGCTCCTTGAATCGGATCGATCTCATTCGACCACAATCATAACCACGGGCAAAGCCCGTGGTTTGCTCTACGCCTAAAAGACGATAATACTGGCTTGGCCTGAAAGGCCTGTGAAGGGTATGCCAGTTGCAATATATTCACAGACTGCCCCTCGCAGAGGGGCTTTTCTCTTAGCCTTTTTCTACTGGCTGACCCGTAAACGGGTCGACGTATTCCTTGAGATTTATCTGATCTGCCAGATAGTCCTCAGCTAATTGATTCTTGATATATTCTTTGATCGCCTTTTCGTTCTTTCCTACTGTACTGACATAGTAGCCGGTACACCAGAATTTTCTGTTCCCATATCGATATTTCAGATTCGCATGCCGATCGAAGATCATGATACTGCTTTTCCCTTTCAGATATCCCATGATCTGCGACACACTGTATTTCGGCGGTATCTTGATCAACATGTGCACATGGTCCGGACAACATTCTGCCTGTACGATTTCTATCCCTTTGTATTCGCACAACTTACGCAATATGTTCCCGATATCTTTTCTGATGTCCTTATAGATCACCTGTCGCCTGTACTTCGGTGCGAATACTACGTGGTACTTACATTCCCATGTAGTATGTGCTAAACTGTCTGTATCCTTACGATCCATCTGCTAAGGATCCTCCTTTGTTGTTATGTGGTTGGCAAACCCTCATAATTTTACATCGGAGGTTTCTTCTTTTTCCGCAAATGTATAACTTTTTTGGAACCACAGGC